>ENA-ORXF01000552-ORXF01000552.1-marine-metagenome-genome-assembly--contig:-NODE-552-length-26823-cov-3.510095_pt1 | contig 26823 bp, 25 predicted proteins | sample MGYA00237864_ERZ511476 | MGnify/ENA primary metagenome ERZ511476 (study PRJEB26306, sample SAMN06343908) | marine metagenome | isolation source: coastal waters | place: Atlantic Ocean: West Antarctic...
AGAAAAGAATACCATACTGTATAACTGAAGATTAAGATTAAAAACATAAAAAAGCGAGTAGAAAATATACTCGCTTTTTTGCATTGTGACCCCGAAGGGATTCGAACCCCCAACCGTCAGAGCCGAAATCTGATATTCTATCCAGTTGAACTACGGAGCCATTTTGGCAAATATATTATATTTAGACTCTTTCCGTTGTATAATAGTTTTATTTTTGACCTATGAAAAAAATACTTATTTCAAGCTTGTTTCTATTAGCTTCAATTTTACAAGCACAATCTATAAAAGTTGGCGAATGGCGGGACCATCTCTCCTACTTCGAAACTTTTGATGTTTGTAAGCAAGGAGACTTAATTTATGTAAGCACAGACAAAGCTCTGTTTGTTTACAATAAAAACGACAAAAGTATAGAACGTATAAATACATTAAACGTTCTTTCTGATGCAAATGTAAGTGCAATTGCATCTAATGAAAACATTGTGATTGTCGGATACGAAAATGGAAATTTAGATCTTCTAGAAAATGATAAAACCCAGAATCTAGCGGATATAAAACGTGCTTCCATAATTGCAAATAAAAAAATAAATAATATAAATATTGAAGGCACGACAGCATATCTATCAACTGGATTTGGTATTGTTGTGCTAGATCTTGCCAAAACTGAAATTAAAGACACTTACTATATTGGAGCTGGTGGAACTTACATGAATATACTTGGCACTAGTATATCTAACAACAAACTATTTGCTGCAACTGAAAATGGACTTTATAAGGCAGATTTAAATCAAGCAAATTTAGCTGATTTTCAAGCATGGGAGAAAATCGAATTTAGGCAAAGTTCAAAATTCAATTTACTAGAAACTTTTGCTAATAAACTGTTTGTAAATATTCAAGGAAGCACATTTAATACCGATAGTCTTTATACATTTGATGGTGTAAACTGGGAACTTTTCTCTCACCCCTACTCTAACGTATCTCTAAAAATAGCAAAGAATAAATTAGTTGTAACCTCAAAATATGGTGTTAATACCTACAACGAAAACTTAGAAGCAGAACAATACCGTTCTAGCACTGTTTTCAATTTCGAAAAGAAGGAGTTTAGAGCGGGAATATACGTAGATGGCGAATACTGGATTGCAGACAGATACAACGGTTTATTACATCATTCAAGCAATGTAACAGAACAAATACTACCTACAGGTCCTTTCAATTCTGAAGTAGCACAGATTAAGAATTTTAATGATGAGATATGGGTAGTACATGGGTCAAAAAATGAAAATTGGGATCCTACATGGTCCCGAAGTGAAATTTCGATGCTTAAAAAAGACAACTGGTCGCATACAAATACACTCTTAGAAAATGATATACGAGACCCTGTGGCAATTGCAAAAAATGGAACACAAACTTATGTGGCTAGCTGGCAAAAAGGGCTCGCTGAATTAGTATATAATGACCTAAGTATATTGTACGATGAAACAAATAGCTCATTACAATCAAGAGCAAACCATGGGGATTGGACAAATATTGGTGCCGTAGAATTTGATTCAGATGGAAATTTATGGTGTACAAATGCACAGACATTGGAACCTCTTTCTGTACAATATACAAATGGCGAGTGGGAATCTTTTTCTTTGGGAAACACGGTAACAACAGACCAGAATTTAGCAAAATTACTAATTGATGAAAACGATCAAAAATGGATTCAATTAAAAAATAACGGACTCATTGTATTTGATGAAAAACGATCTGGAACCAAGGCAAAAAAAATTAGTAATGGCGAAAATAATGGAAACTTAAGCTCAGACAGAGTTTTCGCTATGGCAGAAGATTTAGATGGTGAAATATGGATAGGTACAGACAATGGCGTAAGCGTATTTTACGATCCATCAACAATATTTGAAGGTGAACAAGCTTCGACTATAATTGTAACACAAGATGGGTACAATACGTATTTATTAAATGGGCTATTAATAAACGACATCGAAATAGATGGTGCCAACAGAAAATGGTTTGCTACAAACAACTCTGGAGTCATACTTACTTCGGAAAATGGAACAGAAGAAATTCATCATTTTACAGCAGAAAACAGTCCGCTTTTTTCTAATAAGGTATTAGATATAGAAATTAATCAAGAAAATGGCGAAGTATTTTTTGGTACCGATAAAGGACTAATTTCTTACAGAAGTGGTGCCATAAAAGGGAGTTCCGATTTTTCTAATGTACTTGTGTTTCCAAATCCGGTTACACCAGACTACGAAGGAAATATTAGTATTAAAGGCTTACTTACAGATGCTATTGTAAAGATAACAGACATCAGCGGAAATCTAGTTTACAAAACTAAAGCCTTAGGCGGGCAAGCCAATTGGAATGGTAAAAGAACAAATGGGGAAGAAGTGAATTCTGGAGTTTATTTAATTTTTTGTTCTGATGAAGATGGTACTGAAAATCATGTTAGTAAACTACTTATCGTAAGAGATTAATGGAGCAATCACGAGCTATAGTACTAAACAAGATAAACTACTCAGAATCTAGCTTAATCTTGAAAATTTATACAGAACAAGAAGGCTTGCTTTCTTTTATTGTAAAAGGCATAAGGGGGAAAAAGGGAAAACTAAGGCTTGCACAATTTCAGTCTTTGAACCTCTTAGAAATAGATTATAAAAGATCTGGAAAATCAGACTTGAGATATATCACAGACTTAAAAATTACAGAACCTTTTAGCGCTCTTTTGTTTGATCCTATAAAAAGAGCGGTTGCTTTATTTTTAGCAGAATTAATTCAGAACTGTATAAAGGAAGAAGAGCAAAACATAGAACTTTTTCTTTTCCTACATCAGTCTATACATTGGTTAGATTTAAGTAAGGATTCTTGCACACATTTCCATATTTCGTTTATGATGAAACTTACAAAATATTTAGGTTTTTCTCCTATGGAAAACAGTGAGAATGCCCTTTGTTTTGATCTTCAAAATGGAGAATTCTTAACACACAACCCAATGCATAATTATATTGTAATAGGCGAAGATTTAGATGGATGGATAGCACTATTAAATTGCAAGTATGAAAATTTAAAAGATCTCCATTTTTCAAACAAACTAAAAAGAAATTTGGTACAGGCTTTGATGGATTATTATAAATTGCATTTGATTCATTTTAAAGAATTAAATTCGCAGCATATACTTCAATTAATATTCGACGATGAATAAGTTTCTTTTATTTTTATGTGTACTTAATTTTAGTTCGATTCTTGCTCAAGAAATCATAGTGAAAGATGAACTAGGAAGTCCCATTCGCGAAGCACATATTATTTCTTTAAAGCAAAACATTCATGCTTTTACGAACAAAGATGGAATAGCAAATTTAGCAGAGTTCGGGACAAATGAATCCCTACAAATTAGTCATTCAAGCTTTATTTCAGTCTTTACTAATAAACAGAAACTTCAAGCCCAAAACAATCAAATTACGCTAGTCTTTAATTCTGAAACGCTAGGAGAAATAGTCTTACTAACTCGTATAGACGATGAGAATATAAAAACAACTGCCGACAGAAGAGTAATTTTACATCAGAAAGAAATTGAACGATTAAATACACAAACAACAGCCGACTTACTAGAAAAACGAGCTGGGGTAAACGTGCAGAAAAGTCAAATGGGCGGTGGTAGTCCAGTAATTAGAGGTTTTGAAGCCAATAGAGTTTTATTAGTGGTTGATGGGGTTCGACTTAACAATGCCATTTACAGAGGAGGGCATTTACAAAGCATCATCTCGGTAGATAATGCAACCTTAGAACAAGTAGAAATTATTTTTGGTCCTAGTAGCTCGGAATACAGTAGCGATGGCTTGGGTGGGGTAATTCACCTACACACTAAAAGGCCAAAATTTACAGACTCTCCTACTTTTAAACAAAACTATAGCACTCGATTTGCTACAGCTAATAAAGGGTTAAGTAGACATTACGATATAAGTTATACCTCAAAAGACTTTGCGGTCTTTAGTTCTTTTTCTAATAGTGATTTTGACGACCTAAAAATGGGGGAAGTTAGAAAACATGGTTACGAAAATTGGGGTAAGGTTTACCAATATATGGATAATGGAAAACAGAAAGAAAACCCAAATCCAAACATCCAAAAAAACACAGCTTACAGTCAAAAAGATTTTATGCAAAAAGCGATTCTTAGACTAAGTGACAAATTACTACTTACTGGAAATTTCCAATTCTCAAACTCATCAGATGTACCACGTTTTGATAAACTCAATGACTATAAGTTACCACAATTAGGTGATACAATTTATGAAGATTTAAAATATAAAATTTGGAATTACGGTCCTCAAAAAAGAAGCTTTTACTCCATGCAATTCGATTATTCTACAAACAACTTCTTTATGGATTCAGCTCAATTAATCTTAGCTTATCAAGATGTTTTTGAAACTAGATTTGTTGAAAAGTCAGATGATGATGAAAGATTAGATCAATATGAAAATGTTGATATTTACAGTATAAATGCCAATTTTAGAAAAAAGAATTTACACTATGGATTGGAGTACTACAACAATCAAGTACATTCAATCGCTTTCAAAACAACAAACAATATTTCTACACCACACGACCAAACTAGGTACCCAAATGGAGGTTCTAGCATGAAATCGTGGGCAGGATATATTACATATCACCAAAAAATTTCTGAGCAATTAAAACTAAATGCTGGAATTCGTTTTACCGAAAATAAATTGAGTGGAAAATACATTAAAGTTAGATTTCCTACTATTATAATGCCCTACGACAGTATTGTCAATAAAAATAAATACAATGCATTTACAGGAAATTTTAGTGCCGCCTACTTCCCTAACGAATCTTGGAAAATTGCCGCAATCGTATCTTCAGGATTCCATGCTCCTAATCTAGACGATGTGAGTAAAGTGTTTTACAAAGGGAGTAATGTTACTATTCCCAACTTTAATTTACGTCCAGAATATGCAAATACAGCTGAGCTAAATATTACCAAAAACATTAATAATAGAATTTTGCTAAACGCTAATGCATACTATACTGCAATTAGCGATGCCATTATGCGTGTAGAAGCAGGCACGGTTGCCGATGGCGTAGAATTTAGTGAGAATGAAGAAGGATTTACGAGTATTAAAACCAATAAAAATACTGGGAAAGCAGAGATTTATGGAGCTACAGCAAGTGCATCTATGCGGATTGCGAGTAATTATACCTTAGAAACAGATTATACTTATATTAAAGGGCGAAATAAAGATACGGATTTGCCTTTTACACATATTCCACCTAGCTTTGGTAAAACGGCTTTTTATGCAGATTTCGACCAATGGAGAGCTTCTTTTTACGCACTCTATAATGGTAGAAAATCAATTGATGAGTACGACTTAGTTTCTGGAACCGACAACGAAGAAGAATCTCCTATAGAGTGGATTTATTTAGAGGAATCGAATTCGTGGGATGAAGAATTTCAAGGAACTCCAGCTTGGTACACCTTAAACATGAGTTTTATGTATCGATTTACTGATAACTTTACACTTCAGTTGGCAGCAGAAAACATACTCGACCATCATTACAAAACCTTCGCTTCGGGACTTTCGGCACCTGGAAGAAACTTTATTTTAACACTTAGAGCAAACTTATAATGACTTCTTACAAACAACTTCAAGAATTAGTAGCTATAGATTCTCCTTCGGGATATACAAAAAAAGCGGAAGACTATTGTTTTGACTTATTACAAAACCTTGGATGGAAACCATCTAAGACAAATAAGAATGCAGTAAAATGTAGTTTCGGTGAGAATCCTACACTTGCTATTGCAGCACATATAGACACTCTAGGAGCAATTGTAACAGGTTTTAACGCTAACGGAACACTATCGACCTCACTTATTGGTTCGGTGTCTTTAAATCAGGCTGAAGGCGAGTATGTTACTATTTATACTTTAGAAGGTAAGTCGTTTACGGGAACCTACTTATTGAATAATCCTGCAAAACACGCCAACAAGAATTTAGGAACAACATTACGTAGCATAGAAAACATGCACATTCGTTTAGACGAAGAAGTTAGTTCTGTGGATGATTTAAAAAATCTTGGAATCCGTATTGGAGATATTATTTGCTTGGATACACGCTACCAAGAATTGGATAGTGGATTTATAAAGTCACGATTTATGGACAATAAAGCGGGTTGTTTTGTATTGTTCGAACTCGCCAGAAAGCTACAAGGTAAAAACGTTCCCGTTGAAATATTCTTTTCTAACTACGAAGAAGTTGGGCACGGTGGAACCTGTGGTTATGCCGATACGATAGAAGAGTTACTCGTAATAGATATGGGCGTTATAGGAGATGATTGCGAAGGAACAGAAAGTAAATGTTCTATTTGTGCAAAAGATTCTACAGGACCTTATGACTACGAAATGCGTAAAAAATTGAATCTATTAGCTGAGCAACAAAACATTCCACATCAAGTAGATGTTTTCCCTTATTATGGATCGGATGGGTCTGCTGCACTAAGAGCAGGAAAGGACTTTAGAGTTGCCCTAATTGGACCTGGCGTTTCGGCTTCTCATGGTGTAGAAAGAACTCACAAAAAAGGAATTAAAGCAACGATAGATCTTTGTATGGCGTATATTGAAACGATGTAGTTTAAGGTTAAAATTGGTCAAAATAATCTTTTTGTCAGAAGGTTGGATGGAATAGTTTTGAATTATAAGTTTTGTTTGGAAAGAGAAAAACTAAAGATTGCTTGTTACACTGAGCTTGTTGAAGTGCCATTAAATATATTTAATCTGTAAGCATCAAATTCTCTCCTTCGAGAAACCTCAGGGTGACAATTGGATTAGAGCTTCTTATCTTCTCCAAATTCTTAACTCCTAAACCTTCTTGCTCCTGAATCCTATCTCCTATATTCTTCTTAACTACTCTTTCAACCACTTTTGTGGATTTAATTTATTTGAAACTTTCCAAAGCTGGAAATCTAACATAGTACTTCCGTCGTGTTGTGAAGTTAATACAATTCCGAGTGGAGATTTGGTACTTACCGTCTCCCCTTTTACAACATAAACCTCACTTAAGTTTGAGTACACACTAATGTATTCTCCATGTCTAACCATTACTACTTTTATACCGTTTGGCATAGACAGCACAGTACTCACTTTACCGTTAAAAACTGCCCTACAAGTACTGTGAGATTCTGTAGCAATTTCAATTCCGTTGTTTTCTATTACAACACCAGAAAGTACAGGATGTTTCTGTTTTCCGAACTTAGAAATAACCAAGCCTTTTGCCACCGGCCAAGGTAATTTTCCTTTATTAGCAGTAAAACTTTTAGATAATGCTATTGCTTCTGGAGTAGATGCAAAGGCTTTGGTAGAGCCAGAAGCGTTTACTTTTCGCAATTCCTCAGCTATAATTTTCTCTATTTCCTTTTGAATTGTTTTACGTTTGTTTCGCTTATCTTTCAGTTCTTTTTTTAAGTCTTTTTCCTTCTCAGCCAAAGTTGCCAAACTAACAGATTCTTGGGCTTGCTCCTGATTTAATAATTGATTTTCTAAGCGTTTATCAGAAATAAGGTTTTGTTTTATGGATCGCTGATTTTTGAGTACAACAATACTTTTTTCTAAGTCTATATTTTTTTGCTCAATTTCAGCAGCTTGAAACATTCGGTATTTAGAAATCTGACGAATGTAAAACAGTCTTTTATAAGCCTGTTGGAAATCACTAGATGAGAATAAAAACAACAATCTGTTAAAGTGCCGACTACTTTTATAAGCTTGTAAAACGAGTTTAGAATAGGATATCTTTAATAAATCTAAGTCTGCAACCAATAATTCCTGCTGACGAATACTCATTTGCACTTCTTCTTTTATATACCCTACTTCTTTCTGAATAGTTCGTATAAGTTGCGAACGAATGGCTATTTTTTGTTTTAAAGCTTTAAGTTGATGAACAGAAACATTTTTGGCAGCCAGCGTTTGATCTAAAACAGAATTACTCAATTCTATCTCTTCTAATAGCTGCTTTTTTCTTTTTTGTAGTTCTGTTCGGCTTTGTGCAAATAAGCTACTGAAAGTAAGTAAGACAAAGCATATTTTAATGAATAACCTCATAAGACTTAGGAACTTTAAAAGAGAATTTTAATTTTTTACTTAAGTTTATTCTTGAGTAAGACAAATTCAAACTCAAGTCTTTGGTAGTAGAAATAGTCAAACCTATAGATTCGGCAAAATCTTGATTATTATGTATTTCAAAATCCTCATAAGAAACCAATAGTTTTCTATTTAGCTTCAGGTTGGTTAAATTCTGTGAGTCGATTTTATAATTTCTGGGATTTACCAAAACCGTAAAAATATCCTGATTTGATTTTCTACGACTTCGCTCCATTTTTTTTAACTGCTTTTCGCTAACAGAACATATTTTAAACAAAGAATCTTCTAAATCCGAATAGTATTTTTTTTCTTCGAATATACTAAGGGAATTCCCCATCAGTAAATCTTGAATTCTCGCATAAGACAATGTGCTATTAACCTTTTCGCTTAAATCGGAATAACTACTTTTGAAGTAGGTTTTATCAAACCGATTCATAAAATATAAGCTGTCTTGATCTAATAAAACTCTCCCTAACTCTAAACCCAAACCTGGACTAATAGACATCCAAATAAGGCTGTCTTTTTTGATTTTAATAGAACCCTTAAAAGAAAAACGCTGTGCTTCGTCTTTGTATTTACCTGCAATTTTCCCGCTAAACCAGTCAAAATCGAAATGGGCAGTTTGAACAGAGTCTATAAGAATCTGTACTTTGGGAACTTTAGAATAAACGGGCTCTGTAATTTTTGTAGAACGACAGCTCGCTAGACCCAAAACTAGTCCTATGAGCAGTACAAACTTATTCATACAAAATACCTTCGCTTGCTTTTTTTAGTAATAAAGGGCTGTTACCACCTAAGGAAATTGCTTTTTCCCAAAACTTTAAGGCTTCATCTTTTTCACCATTCATAAATAAAGCATCTGCATAATGCTCTAAAATTTCAGAACTTTGATATTTAGAATTCTCAACCGATTTATACAACCATTCCTTTGCTTCTGTAAAACGCCCTAATTTATATAATATCCATCCATAAGTGTCTTGATAAGAAGCCACCTTAGGTTTTAAGTCGTTGCATTGCTTAGATAAACGCTCCGCCTTTTCTAAATCTGAGGCACGTAAAGAAAGATAATAACTATAATTATTTAAAACAATTGGATTTTCAGGAATCAGGGCGAGTGATTTCTCGTAATTTTCATCAGATAATTTATGCTGATTTACACTATGATGAGCATCACCTAAATAGTTGTAAAACTCTGCTTTTAGAGGTCGGTTATTAACTACATAATTCACCCCTTTATTAAGTAGTAAAACAGCTTTTTCTTGCTCATTATTTATAGAATATGCCAATCCTGTAAACAGGTATAACATTGGTTGAATAGGGTTTAGAGCAATGGCTTTGTTCCCTTTTGTAATTACTTCAGTGTACTTTTGTAATTCCAAGCCCATAATAAGTGAGCGATTCCAAATTAAATATTCTGTAGCTCCTAATTCCAAAGACATGGAATAAGAATTATAAGCTTTAACTACCTCATTTTTCTGGTAATAGATATCGCCATACAAAGCATAGAAACTAGCCTCGTTTGGATGATGTTCAATTGCCTTGTCTAATAAAGCATAAAGCGATGTTAAATAAGCTTCTTCTGTTATAGCCAACTGAAAATAACTGACTAAGATTTGAAATTTCATTTCCACATTAAAACTCAAGTCATCGAAGCAATAATTCAGGTATTTAAAGGCTTTAACAAAATCGTTGGCAATTCTATAATGTTCAGCTAAAGCAATGTTTGCTCGTGGATCTGTTGGATCTTGATCTAATATATCTTTGTAAATTTGGAGAGCTTTACTTGCAAAATTGTTCGCTTGATAGAGCTCGGCAAGCATTGCTTTATAACGCACCGTATTTGGAAAAGCATCAATAAGATTTTCCAACTCTTTAACCGCAGAATCCAAATCGCCTAAAGCAATATACAAACGCTCTTTCATCACAGAAATCTCTTCGGATAACCCTGCCCTATTTTCTAATAATTATATACTTGAATAGCCTTTTTATACGAATCGTTACGAGTATAAGCCTGAGCTAAACTGTATTGATTTTCGATATTTGAAGGTTCGAGTTTAACTAAACTTTTATAAGCATTTAACTCTGCTTCAGAATTTCCTAAAGCCAAATTTAACTGTGCCAAACTATGTAATATCCAAGTATTATTTGGGTCTAATTTATAAGCCTGATTGGCGTAAAAAAGTGCGGGTTCTAGCTGTTCTGTACGAATATAGAGCTGAGCCAATTCAAAATTAGCATCTGCATTTAAAGGGTCAATAGCAATACATTGCTCCATAAGATCTGAAGCTTTTTTGTAATCTTCGAGAGCTTTTAGTCTTTGTGATTCGAAAAATAAATATTTAAATCTAAATTGACTTTTGTAAGACACCTCTCCCTCAGTATAGGAATTTAACAAGGTATTACTCCTGTTCGAGAGCTTTTTAGCTCCCAAACAAGCAGTAAACAATATTGTTACACTTAAAATATATGTTATAACCTTTATGCTTCTCATCCAATTTTAGAATAATCGCCAATACTTACGCGTTTTGTACCACCTGTATAATCTACATTATTTCCAATCATAGAATCTTCCAAATCGGCTTTTTCTATGCTTGTATTATTTTGAATAATGGTATTTTTCAAAGTACTGTTTGTAACCTTTGTATCATTCCCAATAGAAACATTAGGTCCAACAGTGCAGTTTTTTAAACTTACATTAGAACCAATGAAACAAGGCTCAATAATATTCGCATTTTCGAGTGTTAAACCGTTTCTTTTTTCAGAATTCTCCGTATATTCCAACACTCTTTTATTGGCATGAATTGCAGCTGATGGATTTCCACAATCTAACCACTCCTCTACTTTACCAGGATAGAAATTAGCTCCTTTAACCTTCATATTTTCTAAGGCATTTGTAAGCTGGTATTCTCCTTTATCCTTAATATCGTTATCGATTAAATACTGAAGTTCTGAACGTAAATTCAACCCATCTTTAAAAAAATAAATACCAATAATAGCAAGGTCAGAAACAAACTCTTCAGGCTTTTCTACGAAGTCGGTAATTACAGAATTAGAATCCATTTTAATTACACCGTAAGCTCTAGGGTCTTCTACTTTTTGTACCCAAATAATACCATCTTTATTAGCATCAAGAGTAAACTCAGCTCTAAAAAGGGTGTCAGCAAAAGCCACAACAACAGGACCTTCTAGAGAGTCTTTTGCACATAATATAGCATGTGCAGTTCCCAAAGCTTCATCTTGGTGGTAAATAGAACCTTTAGCTCCAAGACCTTCTGCAATAGCAACTAAATCTTTTTCAACTTCAGCACCAAAATCACCAATTACAAAGGCAATTTCTTCTACTTTTTGTCCGCAAACACGAGTAATATCTTCAACTAAACGTTGAACAATTGGTTTTCCTGCAATAGGAATTAAAGGCTTAGGTACGGTTAAAGTGTGAGGTCTTAAACGCGAGCCTCTTCCCGCCATTGGTACAATTATTTTCATGATTTATTTTATTTATTTCCTGTTGAGCCAAATCCACCCTCACCTCTATCAGTTTCCGACAGTTCAGTAACGGCTTTCCATTGGGCTTTAGTATAAGGAGCAATCACCATTTGTGCAATGCGTTCTCCATCTTCAATTAAAAATTCTTGATCTGATAAATTAACCAAAAGCACACCTACTTCTCCTCTATAATCAGCATCTATAGTTCCAGGACTATTTAAAACTGTAATGCCTTTTTTGTAAGCCAATCCACTACGAGGTCTAATTTGTGCTTCGTAATTATCGGGTAAAGCAATAAACAAACCTGTTTTCACCAAAGCTCTTTGCATTGGTTTTAAACTAATTGACTCGTTTATATTGGCATATAAATCCATCCCTGCAGATAAGCTACTTTCATATTTTGGCAATGGATGTTTAGAGCGATTAATAATCTCAATATACATAATTAGAGGTATTTATTTAGTGCTTGAAATTAATGCTTTTTTTTCGCTTTTCTAATATCATAACTATAAACATATAGACAACGCATAAAAGAGTACTCAAAATGAAATAATCATCGTGTAAAACAATCCAAACGAAATACAAAAATAGGGTTGTAAATAAGTAAATAAAAATTCGTTTGTAATCGTAGGGAATAGGGTAGTGCTTTCTGCTTAAAAAATAAGATGCTAAACACATAGAGCTATAGCAAAATAAAGTTGCCCAGGCAGAGCCCATATAGGACATACTAGGAATTAGTGCCAGATTAAATCCAATAGTTATAAGTGCACCAAAAACAGACAAATAGGCTCCATAGCTAGTCTTTTCCGTGACTTTATACCAAACAGAAAGGTTATAATAAACTCCTAAAAGTAAGTTTGCAAAAAGTAAAATTGGTACGATTTTCAAGCCCTCATGATACGCTTCGTTTCGAATAAATTCTTTAATAATATCTATATAAACATTTACCCCTAAAAAAATGAAACCAGTAAAAGCAATAAAATATCGCATCACTTGAGCATACTGCTCTTTAGCTTCTTCTTTTTGAGCTTGAGCAAAGAAAAATGGTTCTGCTCCGTATCGGAAAGCTTGAATAAAAAGTGTCATGAAAATGGCAATTTTATAACAGGCTGAATAAATTCCGACTTGAGCAGTAGCTGTATCCTTAGGAAGTAGATATTCTAACAATACTCTATCAACCATTTCGTTAGTTACATAAGCCAAACCACCAATAAGAAGAGGGAAGCTGTATGAAATCATTTTTTTCCACAGTGTAAAATCGAAACTAAGACGAATACGAAATATTTCGGGTAGAAGTAGGAGTAAGGTAAATAAGCTAGAGACTAAATAGGCTATAAAAATATAAGTTATACCGGCATTTGGATCGTAAATAGAATGTATAAAATCTCCTGCATAACTCTCTTTTATTAAGTAAGGACATAGTAAAAAGAAGAATAAGTTTAAACCAATATTAGCAGTAATGTTTACAACTCTAATAAAGGCAAAACGCCATGGTTTATTGTCTAAACGAAGTTTTGCAAAGGGTAAACTTGAGAGCACATCGAAGGCTAAAATCCAAACTAAATATTTTAATAATCCAGGTTTATCAGCAATATGCAAAAAGGCTGAAATTTGATTTATTTGTGGAATAACAATTAGTAAGAATAGGAGTGTAGTACCTAACAACGAAATGAAAGCAGTAGAAAATACATTCTTAGAATCGCTCTCTTTATTGGCAAAATGAAAAAAGGAAGTCTCTAAACCATAAGTAAGTACGACCATAGCAAATGCGACTAAAGTCATAAGTACAGAGAGTACTCCGTATTCACTCAATGTAAAAATACTAGTGTATAATGGAACTAGTAGGAAGTTGAGCAAACGCCCAACAATACTACTCAAACCATAAATGGCTGTTTGTCCAACTAATTTTTTTAGTACACTCAAGCTAAAATTAAGATTACAGATTTAAAATTAAAAACTAGCTTTTCTTTTTTCTAAAAACGCCGTAGTTCCTTCTATAAAGTCTTCAGTACCGAAACATTCACCGAATGCTTCAACTTCAAAAGCAAGTCCGTCTATACCAGAAGTATAATTAGCATTAACACATTTAATAGCAGTAGAAATTGCCATAGGAGAATTGCGTAAAATCTTTTTAGCGATCTTTAAAGCAGCTGGCATCAACTCTTCTAAAGGAACTACTTTAGTGGTGATTCCGTAAGAAAGTGCTGTTGGAGCATCAACCATTTCGGCGGTTAAAACCATTTGCATAGCTCTCCCTTTTCCAGCAATTTGAGCTAGTCTTTGTGTACCGCCGTAACCCGGAATAACTCCAAGTGAAGTTTCAGGTAATCCAACACGAGCGTTATCAGAAAAAATTCTGATGTGAGAAGACATCGCTAACTCTAATCCGCCACCAAGAGCAAAACCATTTACGGCAGCTATTACAGGTGTTCCCATACGATCGATAAAATTAAATAAATCGTCGTGACCTTTTTGAGAAAGTGCTTTTCCTTCAGCTACGGAAAAGTGGGCAAATTCTGAAATATCAGCTCCTGCAACGAATGCCTTTTCTCCTGCACCAGTAAGGATAATTACACGAATTTCCGTCGAAGATTCGGCTTCTAGCAAAGCAATATTCAAATCTTGGATTGTTGCTTTGTTTAAAGCATTTAATTTTGAGGGTCTGTTAATCGTAATAGTTTGAATTCCTGCATCTGCAGTGCATAATATATTTTCGTAAATCATAAGTGATTTTTTTAATAAAAAGTAAAATTAGACTTTTTGTTTGAGCATAGGCAAACTTATATAAAAAGTCGTTCCCTTATTTAGAATAGTATCGAAATAAATATGCCCATTTAGGTCATCAACGATCCGTTTAACAATAGCTAAACCCAATCCGGTGCCACTAGTTTTAGTGGTAAAATTTGGTTCAAATATTTTATCTTGTAGCTCCACTGAAATACCAGAACCATTATCTTCAACTTGCAATAATACTTTGTGATCGCCTTTTTCTAAAGAAACGGTTACCATTGGAGTAACGTTTTCCGGAACAGCCTCAATTGCATTGTTTAGGAGGTTATTTAGCACACGTACAATTTGATTGTGATCAGCAAAAACAAAACAATCTTTGTCTAATTTCAAAATACCACTACTTAAGGGGTCAAAAAAGGAGATTGTATTTTCTACAATTTCAGATAAATTAAGTATATCCTTATTACTTGAAGGCATTCGAGCAAAATCCGAAAAAGCGGAGGCAATATGTGCTAAGGTATCAATTTGTTCTATTAAAGAAGCTGTGAATTTTTTCATTTTAGCAGGAAACTCAGGATCTTCTGTATTTGCTTTCCGTTCAAACATCTGAACGTTTAATTTCATTGGAGTGAGTGGGTTTTTAATTTCGTGAGCCACCTGTTTAGCCATTTCTTTCCACGCAAATTCTTTTTGAGTTTGAGCGAGCTTCTCAGAGCTTATTTCAAGCTCTTTTACCATAAAGTTATAATGGAGTACCAACTGCCCAATTTCATCAGAGGATTTCCACGATAAAGGCATGTATCGTTTTGCTACAGCAGCCTCTTTCATTACAGCAGTGAGCTTTACAATTGGTTCGGCAATTTGCTTAGAAAGTAGAAAGGCAATAATACTAGTAATAAAAAATAAAAATATATAAATAGGGGAGAGGGCAACAAAGTAAGCTCTTAAGTCTCGCTTATAAAGTTCATTTAGTTGGAAGTAAGGAATACTAATAATTGCAAAGGCCTTATCTTGATGATCGTATACAAACTGGTACGAGTTTAAATAATCTGTTCCATCGTGGGATAAGCGTTCTATTAATCTGATTTGCTTGCCTTTTAATTCACTTAAAGAAGTAGCATCTAACTTATTTGGCAAAAGGTGTGTTTGAACTATTTCCTTATTGGAACTCAGAATTAACTCTCCAGAAAGATTGTAGAGGATAATATCAAGATTATGAATATCTGCTAATTCATTAAGCTTGTATTTAAAGAGTTGATAAATAACCGTATCATTAATATTTGAAGGTTTTTTATAATTTATATAATAAGAAATAGAAGCCAAAGTTGAAGCCTCCATTCTTTGTAATCGTTTATTGTGGTATTTAACATTTTGACTTTTAAAATTGTAAAATGTAAAAACACCAATAAAGAAAAAGGAAGCCAACAATAGGGCTAACATGGAAATATAAATACGGTTACCTAATTTTTTAGGGTATACAATAAAGGACTTCATAAGCCTCAAAGATATAAAACAAAAAAAACCTGCCAAGGCAGGTTTTTAAGATATATGAAAATATTATTGTTTCAGTGCTTCAGCACCACCAACAATCTCAAGGATTTCGTTGGTAATAGCAGCCTGACGTTGACGATTGTAGGTAAGCGTTAAATCGTCTTTTAGATCTTGTGCATTGTCTGTTGCCTTATGCATGGCAGTCATACGTGCACCATGCTCAGAAGCATGAGAGTCTAATAAACCTTTGTAAAACTGTATTTTAAGAGATTTTGGAATAAGGTCTAAAACAATAGACGATTTAGAAGGCTCAAAGATATAATCAGCATTCAATTTAGCTTCTTTAGATTCCTCTGCTTGAACCGGTAAAAAAGGCTCAACCATTAACTCTTGAGTAGCAGCATTTACAAACTTATTGTAGATGATTTCAACTTTATCGAAAGAACCTGCAACAAAAGAATCCATAACTTCTTGAGCAATAAGCGTAGAATTATCAAAATTCAATTCGTTAAAGATCTGAAGATTAGAATTAAACATAGTATGTTTTCCTGAGAAGTAATCTACAGATCTTTTCCCGATAGGGTAAACCTGTACCTCAAGGTCAGAAAGCTCTTTAATACGTTTTTCGGTCCTTTTAAATACGTTTGCATTAAAGGCACCACATAATCCACGATTGGAAGCAATAGGTACAAGTAATACTTTTTGAGTATCTCTTTCTTGACTGTAAACGCCTTCAGCAGAATCCTCCAGAGTAGCACTTAGATTTACTAAAATTTCATGCAATTTCTCTGCGTAAGGACGCATTTGAGTAATTGCATCCTGAGCTCTTTTCAATTTTGCAGCCGACACCATTTTCATAGCGCTGGTAATTTGCATCGTAGAAGCTACAGAAGTAATTCTAGTACGTATTTCTTTTAAGTTAGCCATTGTTAAGTCTATTGAAAGTCAAGGCAGAAGCCTTCACTAGTTCAGTCTTATTAGTATTTTGATGAAACTTCAGCTACTGCTTTTTCAATAGCAGCAGTCGCTTCGCCTGTCAATTTACCTGCTTTTAAAGAGGCTAATTCAGTAGCATATTTATTTCTCATGAAAGACAAGAATTCAACTTCAAATTCTCTCACTTTATTTACAGGAACTTTAGCCATCAAGTTTTTAGTACCACAGTAAATGATCGCTACTTGCTCTTCAACTGGAAGTGGAGAGTTCAAGCCTTGCTTCAACATTTCAACGTTACGTTTACCTTTGTTAATTACCAATAAGGTAGCATCATCAAGGTCAGAACCAAATTTAGCAAATGCTTCTAGTTCACGGTACTGAGCTTGATCTAATTTCAAGGTCCCCGAAACTTTCTTCATTGATTTAATCTGAGCGTTACCACCAACACGAGACACAGAAATACCTACGTTAATTGCTGGACGAACACCTGAATTAAATAGATCAGCTTCTAAGAATATTTGACCATCTGTAATAGAAATTACGTTGGTTGGAATATAAGCAGAAACATCACCAGCTTGAGTTTCGATAATTGGAAGAGCCGTTAATGAACCACCACCTTTTACGATACCTTTGATAGATTCTGGAAGATCATTCATGTCCTGTGCAATCGCATCAGAATCGTTGATTTTCGCAGCACGCTCAAGTAATCGAGAGTGTAAGAAGAATACATCACCTGGATAAGCCTCACGTCCTGGAGGACGTCTTAATAGAAGCGATACCTCACGGTATGCAACAGCTTGCTTAGATAAATCATCATATACAATTAATGCATGACGACCAGTATCACGGAAGAACTCACCAATTGCAGCACCCGCGAATGGAGCATAAAACTGCATTGGAGCAGGATCAGAAGCATTTGCTGCAACAATAACTGTATAAGCCATTGCGCCAGCTTCTTCTAGTGTTTTTACAATATTTGCAACCGTAGATCCTTTTTGACCTATGGCTACATAAATACAATAAACTGGCTCGCCAGCATCGTAAAATTCTTTTTGGTTAATGATGGTATCGATAGACACAGATGTTTTACCAGTCTGACGGTCACCAATAATCAATTCACGTTGTCCACGTCCAATAGGAATCATAGCATCAATTGCTTTAATCCCTGTTTGAAGTGGCTCTGTTACAGGCTGACGATAAATAACACCAGGAGCAGTACGCTCTAATGGCATTTCGTAAGTAGTTCCTGTAATTGGACCTTTACCATCGATAGGAGTACCTAAAGTATCTACTACACGACCTAACATACCATCACCTACATTAATAGATGCAATACGGCCAGTACGTTTTACAGTATCTCCTTCTTTAATAATCTTAGAAGATCCTAAAAGGACGGCACCTACATTGTCCTCTTCCAAGTTCAATACAATTCCTTGTAAACCTGATTGGAATTCAATCAATTCACCTGAACCTACATTTCTAAGACCATAAACACGAGCAATACCATCACCTACTTGAAGTACGGTACCCACTTCAGCAATTTCTGCCTCAGTTTTAAGACCTGAAAGTTGCTCTCTTAATATTGCTGAAACTTCAGCTGGTTTTACACTTGCCATAATTAGTACTATTTTATGTACGGATTGGAAACAAAATCTCTTTTCAATGTCTGTAACTTATTAGCGATACTCGCATTAAATTCGCGACCACTAATACGAAGAACAAATCCACCAATAATGGTTTCATCAACACGCTCTTCGAGTAAAACTTCAGAATCGCCCGCAACTAATTTTAGTTGAGCCAAGACTTGTGTTTTTATATCTTCTGACATTGTAATAGCTGTAACAACAGTAGCTTTTACAATGTTCTTTAATTCGTTGTAAAGATCCATGAAACTAGTAGCAATAGAAGCTAAAATCGATTCACGTCTTTTCTCGACAACGATATTAATAAATGCTATACTTAAGTCGCAAACTTCTTTTGCAAAAATTGCATTTAAAATCGCTCTCTTTTTGTCAGCTTTAACAATAGGGCTTTTAAGCATATCGGTAAAGTCAGCGTTTTCTTCACATACCGATAAAACGGTCTGCATATCTTCTTTTACTTGCTCAAGAATATTGCGTTCTTCAGCTAAAGAAATCAAAGACTTCGCGTAACGCAGGGCAACTCTGGTTTCTTTCATCGTCTCTTAGTTAAGCTTTACGTCTTTAAGCATTTCGACTATATAAGCGTTTTGCTTTTCAGAATCTTTCAATTCAGCTTTCAATATTTTCTCAGCGATATCGACAGATAAAGAACCTACAGAGCTTTTAAGCTCTGAAATAGCGGAAACTTTTTCATTTTCGATTAAGGCTTTAGCAGAAATAATAATTGCATCAGCTTCAGCTTTAGCAGCATTTTTAGCTTCAGAAAGAATGTTAGACTTCATGTCTCTAGCTTCCTTCAACATCTCGTCTCTTTGAGCACGAGCTTCGTTTAAGATACGCTGGTTGTCTGCTTGTAAAGAAGCCATTTCAGCACGTGCATTATCTGCAGAAGCTAAAGCGTCAGTAATAGAAATTTCACGAGCTTTAACCGCACCTAAAATAGGTGTCCAAGCAAATTTCTTTAAGAGAAGCAACAATATCAAAAATGACAGCGTTGTCCAGAATATCAATCCTATTTGAGGAGTAACTAATTCCATGTCTTGTTATTTATGTGTTTTGTTTTAACAGAATTAAAACAAACCTTTCAGGCAATCCCTGAAAGGTTTGCTAAAGCAACTAGCTTTTTGAAACTAACAAAGAAACTACAACTGCGAAAAGAGCTACACCCTCAACAAGGGCAGCAGCAATAATCATTGCAGTTTGAATTTTTGATGTTGCTTCTGGTTGTCTTGCAATACCTTCCATTGCAGACCCCCCAATTTGTCCGATACCGATCCCAGCGCCTATTACAGCTAGACCTGCACCAATTGCAGCTAATGGTCCCATAATTATTTTAATTTAAGGGTTAAACAAAAAACTTGATTAATGATGCTCATGTTCTGCTACCGCCATTCCGATGAATAGCGCCGACAACAACGTGAAAATATATGCTTGTAATGCAGCTACAAGTAGCTCCAAGACATCCATAAACAGTACAAACCCTACGGATACTGGGGCAATCATTACAGTCTTAAAGATAAAGATCAAAGAGATCAAACTTAAGATGATAATGTGACCTGCAGTAATGTTTGCGAACAAACGAATAAGTAGGGCGACGGGTTTTGCAATAATACCCATTAATTCTACAGGAATCATAATTGGCAATAACCAGAAAGGAACTCCTGGTGTTGCGAATACGTGTTTCCAATAATCTTTATTTCCATTCAAATTAGTAATCAAGAATGTAATGAATGAAAGTGTAATAGTGAATGAAATGTTTCCAGTTAAGTTTGCTGAACCAGGGAAGAAAGGAATTAAACCTAAGATATTATTTACCCAGATAAAGAAAAATACAGTTAACAAATAAGGCAAAAACTTATCAGCTTTTTTCGCTCCAATATTTGGTACTGCAATATCATCTCTTACAAACAAAACTAATGGCTCTATGAACGAAGCCAATCCTTTAGGTGCCAAGCCCCCTTTACGGTAAGATCTTCCTACAGTAATAAAGAGTAGTAAAATGATGATAATTGATAAGAACATAGAAAATACATTCTTAGTAATCGAAAAATCGATTGGGTGTGCACCACCTAACTCTACAACATGACCATGGTCTAATTTGTAAGTTCGTGTACCACAAATAACCTCATCGTGACCATGATTAAATTCGCTAGACATAAACACATCTAAACTACCATTGGTATATAAAATAACAGGTAGAGGAATGGCTACAGGGTGTTCAACACCATGATCGTCAGTATAATCCAAAATATGAAATTCATGCGCATCTGCAATATGATGCATAATAACTTCAACCGCATTGAATTCTTCATCTTCACCCTGTTTAGCTTCAGTATCAGAGGCGTATAAATTCGCATTTGTTAATAAGAATGCGACTGCTAATGTAATAAACGTATATAGAGCTTTCATGTAGTTTTCAAGTGGTTATTGCCCTTCAAAAAATCCATGCAAAAATAGACAATATTATTTAATACAGAAGCATATATACAACTAATCAAAAATAATTTGAGACTTGCAACTTAACATGAGCGACATAGAATAGGGTATAATCGAACTTACAAGGTTATTCTTTTAATTTCCTTACAGTTAAAAGCAATTCAAAAACTAAGTATGCGGCATAAACAACTAAAAATTGTAATGCAAAAGATTGCATAGGTATAGGATTTGGTAAAATTAAAATTGCCATAAATATCATAGCAAGTAGCATCTTAAATAAGCTAAGCACTAAATATACAAAACCAGTCTTATCTGCTAAATAAATATACCCATAAACCAAAACTGGGTAAAGAAAAGTTGCCGAAAGAAAATTGAATATATGAATACGAAGAAAATCAACTTTACTTAAAGTCAATAAATCAAAAAATTGGAATGCATAGTGTGCAGCAGCTATACAAAAAGAATAAAGCACCAACTTTACATAGAAATGGAGAACAACTCTTATCATTTACTTAATTTAATTACTTCATTAATTACGTGGTAAAGAGCTCCGAAAACACCAAGAAGCGAAAGTAAAACTGTAAAGAGATTTTCTTTTTCCAACCACAAATCTAATCTTGAACCAGCAAAAGTACCAAGCCCAATAATAACACCCATTTGTATAGCAATATTAGAAAACTTTAAAAATTGGCTAAGCGGTTTTTTCTTCTTTTTCATTAGAATCGGTCGATTTAATCTTTTTTATCGAAGCTCCCATGCTGCAAGAGCCTGTGAAATTTGCACCAGGTTCGATGGCCAATTTGTTGGTAATAATATCACCTACTAAATTTGCAGTAGCTTTTAAGCTCAATAATTCGTGAACCTGAATTTTCGCTTTTAGAGTTCCTGCAATTAGTGCATTCTGACAAACAACCTCACCTTCTACCAAGCCTGTTTCGCCTAAAACCAAACGTCCTTTGGTGTTTATAGAGCCAGTAAGCGTACCATCAATTCTTAAATCGCCTTCGGTAATAATATCTCCTTTAATAGTACTGCCTTGGCCAATAGCATTTACTGCTGAGCTCGATTTATCGCTAGAACGACTGGAATCGGAATTAGATTTTGAAAACATAGAATACCGTTTTAGGGTTATTTGTATTTTAAATACGTTCCTTCGAAATACACTAAATATTTATCGAGTGATTTGTCTTTGTAAAAGATTTTAAAATTACTCGAAGATATAATAAAATGCTCAAAATCAGATCGACCTAAAATACCTTTTAAATTCTCCTCTTCTTTTATGGCATCTAAATATTTTAAAGACCTGCTCGATTTATCGAAAGTTTTTACAATTATCAACTGATAATCTAAGTTCAACATCAGACTTTGTGTTTTGTACATTTCTGTATTATAAAAGGTAGAATTAAAGTCTGAAATAGCCATTTTAAGGTCGTTAATACTAGGGCCCGAAGTCTCAATTGCTAGGACATAATAATGCTCTTCACTTTCATCAAAGGTGTATAATGTTTCTTTAGATACAATAGATCTACGCTCAATATCTCGTAAAATAGCTCTTGCTTCGTCTGCTACATCTCCGCTAGAATAAACGCTGAGTAATTCGTTTAAGCTTTCAATTAGTTTTTCCTCTCCAAAAAGATGCCCTGTAGAAAGCGAGTTTAACAAATAACACTGCTCTGCAATAGGATGCAATTTATACTTTGTTCTTAAAGAATCGGCTAAGTCAATAACTTCTGTATAATGATTATTTACAAAAAGCGTGTATACATTTTCGTAATAAAACATGGCACTATCTATAGCTTCGGTATTTTGTGAATAATACGACTCCGGATCGAGAATCATCTTTAAATAATCGCTTTCCGGATATTCTTCTTTAAGCTTATTTAAATAGTCTTGAGCCTCAAAATTTTCATCTAATAATTTGTGAATATTATAGAGCTGATAATAAGACAGTGCTTCGTATTTATTTTTAGGATAAGCCGAAAGTAGTGTTTCAAAAACGTCTAATGCTTCAGGATAATCTTGTAATTCTTCTTTATAAATTAAGCCGAGCTGATAAAAAGACTGCACAATAAGATCTACAGTAGCTAGTTTAGCAGAATCGGTAGTAGGAATAATATCTAAGTAATATTCTCTACTGTAAACATCCTTATCTTCATCAACTTCATCATCGTCAAAGGAAATTTGTTGTTTGTTTTTACGTCTCCAATTGTCTTCTAATCTTCGTTCTCCCCATTTGGTAATAAACTCCGAATAACCAAAACTAACTGCTGATGGATTGTAGAAATACCAAGCACCGCCACCACCAGCCATAGGATTAAACTGATTTCTAGTATTGGTGTTTTGTCTGTTGCCAGAACCCGATTTTAAAGCTGCTTTTGCGAGTCTATCTTCTTCCTTTTTATCTTCTATAAGCTGATCTATCATTTCTAATAAAGCATCTTCATCTAGTAACGAAAGCGTCATCAAGCTATCTTGCAGCGTAATCGTATTGTATAAATCCACTAAATCGTTTAGACTATTTTTCTTTTTAGTGAGCATTTCGTAATCCGGATGATTTTCGCTCAAGAAAGTCATAGCTGTATCATAATGACCTTGCGCGTATAAATATGAAGCCTCATCGAAATATATGTTTGCAAGACTTAAATGCGAAATGGACTGCTGCTGGTCGTTTCCTAAATTACTTGCTGTAGAATTTATTAAGTGTGCTTTTGCTAAATCTTCGTTGTTTTCTTTGAGTGCTATTTCTGCTAAAGCGTAATATATTTGATCTTTATAATCGATGTTCTTATCGTCTTTCAGCATCTTTTCTATTTCGCTGATTAACTTAGAGGAATCGTTGTGTTTAGGATTAAAAGCTCTTGCTCTGCTTAATAAAGCGTTAAACTTAAATTCGTATTCTGGATTCATCTTTACCACCTTATCGAAATATTCGTAAGCCGTTTCGTAATCTTCTAATTGCTGATACAACTGAGCTAAAATAAAAGTAAAACGAGCTTTTTGGGCTTTATCTTTGGTGTATTTTAAAGCGGTATTTATGTACGCTATAACCTGATCCCAGTTTTGTTTTTTAAGATGATAAACTGCATTTACTTCCGCCAATAAAACACGATCCTTCTTTTTTAATCGGGCATCAGATTCCAAATACATTAGTTGTTTTTCTGCAGTAGTAAAATTGCCCATTTCTAACTGTGCTCTGGTAGACCATAATATTGCCATATCAGAAATATAACCATCGTATTCTCTACTTACATAACCCAGCATTTCTATGGCTTTGCCATATTCTTGTTTGTAAAACAACGCTTTTCCCATTAAAAAATAACAATCGTCTATCCATTTATTTTTCTCCACTCCTCTAATTTCCATGGCGTGGTATTCTACCACTAAAGCGGCTTTATCGATAACACGATTTAGCTGAGGAAATATTTTTTGAGCTTGCTTGGCATCACCTAAAATGGTAGTTGGTAAGAGAGCGCTGTAATCTTCTTGGTAGTTTTTCTCTAATTTAGCTACACCTTCTTTTAAACTCTCTACGCCATTAAAATAACCGTTATAGCGAGCTGCCGTACGGTGATAGCTTCGGTTTAAAAACCGATCCTTATGTGTGGAACAAGAATAGAGGAGTACAGTAAGTATTACTACTACCGTATATGTAAGAAGGTTTTTCAAATTGTTTGTTTTTCGCACTACTACTATAACTACTTCTAAGCAAAAATATTTTATTTTTTCTTTTAATCACTCTTTAACGGTAAATATATCTGTGAGATAATTCTATTAAGCTAAAAAATATAAGATTAAAAACTGACTATTTTGCTTTTTCCAATTGCTCATCAAAAGGTTTGCAAAGAATATCAAAATCCATTTTGGCATCTATAATTTCAAGATCAATTAACCGCTCTTGTACTTTGTTAATTGTATTTGTATCTAAATCGCCATTATAAGCCCATTCTGTTTCATTAAACCACACTGCTACATCTTCTTCTTTAAGTTGATATCGCTCAGAAATTTCTTTAACTGTATTATCGCTTGTTTTTACTTGACTGCAAGATTCGTTTACAATTTTTAAAATTTGCTCAATCTCGTTATGGTGTGTAAGCAAAAGCTCTTCTCTTACAGCCACAACAAAACTTGGCCATGGAGTAGGGCATTCGCCAATAATTCTGAACTCGCCATTATCAACATAAGGTTTGGTGGTAAACTTTTCCCAAAGGAAGTAGTCTGCCTTTCCTTCAGCTAAATATTCTCTTCCTCCATCGAGATTTTTAACCACTTCAAATTTCTGCTTTGCTAAATCCCACTTATAATTATCGGCATTTACATAAGCCATTAAATGTGAGCCTGAGCCAAAACGAGAAATGGCAGCACGAGAATTTTCTAAATCGTTTACAGATCTAAAGCTTGACTTAGCACCCACATGAATTCCCCAACGTAGAGGAGATTTAACATAAAACTGTACAATTTTACTTGGATTACCACGATGAATATCGGCAATAATTCCTTCGGTAAGCAATATGGCTATGTCTAATTCGCCCGTTCTTAAAGCTTTAGTCATAGCTCCAGTTCCGCCATGGTAGTCTTTCCAAGAAATAGAAATTCCATGCGCATCAAAGCGATTTTCTTCTATGGCTTTTTTCCAGGGTAAATTAAAATGCTCTGGTACACCACCTACTTTAAATTGACTGAGTTTAGACATCTTTAGTTCTTTTTAGTGAGGCAAATTTACAGCAAAAATTAAGTATTTATAATGATGTATATCATAAATTTAATCTTTAAAAATGTACGAATACACTGCATACAAAAAACCTCTCCTGATTTCTCAGGAGAGGTTATATAAAATAAGAGGACTTAATTACTAGAAGTCTAAATCAACATTCTATCGCAAGCTCTTTGTCAATGTACATTTACAAATTATTTAATTTTTAGAAACATCTTTTCTCTATTCATCACAAGGTGGAACAGCTGTACTATTAGGAGCAATTTCAAATGGACCGAAATTTTGTATGAAATCTTTTATTTCTTGGTAATCGGCTGACATACTACCTGGATTGTTAGGTGGCATATACAAGTCCCAATCGGTATTATTTGCAAAGTTCCAAGCATTAATATTACTCAACCTATGACATCCTAAACAATTATTTTCTGGCAAGTCAATAAACGATAATTCCCAGCTCGAAAATTCGTTTCCAATTACACAATATTTACCGTGCGGTGTAGCAACTTCGGGTAGTACTGGTTCATTAGGATTACTTGGCAATTTGGCTCCAGCTATCCACCTCGAATGAATGAAAGCGTCTGATGTATGGCAGCTATTACAGCCTTGCTCAGCTATTTCTGCAGGAGCTTTCCAGGCAGCTTCATAAGTTGGATCATTAGGAGTTGGAACATACACATTTGGCTGTAAAAAAGGATTTGTTGGTAGGTAACCATCATTTAATTCAAGAAATGCAGTTTTACCAGTGATTTCATTGTAGCCTATCATCTGAGCAAAATTATCTCCTCTTCTACAAAAGAAAACCCAAACAACTTCTGGTCTTATGCTTCCGTCTTGGTTTGTTCCTTGTATTCTTCCTACGCGGGAACCTGTTAAACACTGACCTTTTAAATCTGGATTATCGCATTCATATGTGGGCTGATCTACAAAAACTTCTATTCCATTAACATATATAGGAATCAATACCCCATCTTCACAATTAAAAGTTGGAATAGGACCTAATTCAGCTTCTATTAATTGAGCCTAGATTATTATAAGGCACTATGTGCTGTTATCCATCGACTACCCCTTTCGGGCTCTACCAAAGCCTTTGCATCTACTCCCGTGAACGTGACCATGCTCAAGTTCTTCGCCCAAAAATAGGCCCCCCACTTAAAGTGTATACATAAGCTTCGCATGAACTATAAAGCTCGTAAATGCCAGTGTAAAGAGCCCTTATTTAGAGTTAAATAATTATTTCGTTT
>ENA-ORXF01000553-ORXF01000553.1-marine-metagenome-genome-assembly--contig:-NODE-553-length-26805-cov-4.719395_pt1 | contig 26805 bp, 28 predicted proteins | sample MGYA00237864_ERZ511476 | MGnify/ENA primary metagenome ERZ511476 (study PRJEB26306, sample SAMN06343908) | marine metagenome | isolation source: coastal waters | place: Atlantic Ocean: West Antarctic...
AAGCTGCTGAAAATAAATTAGTTAGCGGCAAGGGCAATTTATTTGATCAGGTGAAAGAGCTAGAAAACCTAGGCGCCAAATCTAAAAAGTTAATCTCTTCCAAGAAATAACATGTTGCATTTAAGGCCTTGGTACATCTCATCGCTGACATGGATTGCTTTCATCTTTGCTGGGCTAATAACTTTTGCTGTCATTGTGATGCTTGGAGATTCTGAATCTTCGGGAACAATCACCAGCTCGATGCTAGAGGCTGGAATGAATTCCATCTTGTTAGCTCTCTTAACAGGTTTTTTTGCAGCACTGCTTGGAACCACTTTGGGAGTGATGACGACACTGTACGACTTTCCATTCCGACGGTTTTTTTCCGTTGCACTGGTTCTACCTCTCGCTTTTCCTGTGTATGTATTTGTTTATATTTATGTAGGTGGGCTTGAGTATTCAGGACCTATATCAACTGCATTACGATCAATCGGCGTTGCGATCCCCTCTCCTAGAAATATTTTTTCTGGCTCAATCATTTTTAGTTTGTGTCTTTACCCTTATGTATTCTTGCTGGTTAAAGCACAAATTAATCGTGTCGGATTGAAACTTTTTTATGCTGGTAAAACACTTGGGAGATCTAACTTAAGATCGATTCAAGAGATTCTAATACCTGCAATCAAGCCTGCGATTTTGGGTGGATCAATTTTAGCAATGCTAGAAGTCATGGCTGATTTTGGAGGTGTATCAACACTGCAGATTAATACTTTTACTGTAGAGATTTATAGATTCTGGTTTGGACTGCAAGATTATATTGGCGGAGCTAAGCTTGCTTTGATGCTGCTGGTGTTTGTTTTTCTAATTCTTTGGGGAGAATCTTTTTATCTAAAGCGCAATACATATGGCGAAATTTCAGCAACAACCTTTGAGCGCCTTGAACCGAAACGACCAGGGCTATTGTTTGCTTTTTGTACCCTGATACTAACAATCGCTCTTCTTGCACCATTCATTCAGCTGCTTTATTGGGCAAACTTTTCAACTTTCTTTGACAATGCAGCAACGCTAGATGCTCTAGTTAATTCACTGCTTTTGGGGTTAGGCGTCGCAGCAGCAGTGACTGGTATAAGCATGGTGTTATCGATGGGTAAATTATACTCACGAAGATCTCAGCCCATCTTTGATATTGCTGCAAGTGGCTACGCAATTCCTGGATCGGTGATTGCCGTAGGTTTAATGCTGGTGCTCTCAAAGACTCTTGGAATATCCATAACTTCCTACGGAATTGCTGGCCTCTCTTTGTGCCTAGTAATCAGATTCATGACTCCAGCATATCGATACTTCAATGCAGCTCTTTTAGGCATCAAGGATATAACCATCCATGCTGCTGCAACTATGAATATTTCTGCGTCTAAGATATTTCAGGGTATTTATTGGCCGGCCATAAAACCCTCGCTGATTGCAGGCTTTGTTGTGGTGGCACTAGAAGTGGTCAAGGAACAACCTGCCACACTGCTTCTGCGCCCAGTCGGTTTTGAGACCTTATCAACTAAAATTTATGCTTTTACCTCTGAAGGTCAATGGGAGTTAGCTGCAAATCCAAGTATTTTGTTGGCGGTATTAGGTATTTTTTTTGTTATGCTCCTTGCTAAAATTAATCGCTAATATGAACAAAACTATTCTCCACCCTCAACACATCGGCCTGGGCGCTAAGATGGTCAACTTTGCTGACTGGGAAATGCCAATTACCTATCTCACTGGCCTTATAGAAGAGCATAAAGCCGTAAGAAATTCTGCAGGTATTTTTGATGTCTCTCACATGGCAGTATTTGATTTTCAGGGTGGTGATCAAGTAAAATTTTTTGAAAAGATTTTTGCTAACGACATAAAAAAAATTAGTAGCTCGAACAAGGCTCTCTATAGTGTTTTACTTACTCAAGATGGAGGAATTTTAGATGACCTAATTATCTATCATGCCGATGATCGATTTAGACTGGTCTCTAACTGCTCCACTCGGAAGCAAAACTCAGCGTGGTATAAGAAGCATGCTTTAGAATTTGGGGTTGAGGTAATCGAAAGAAGTGACATGGGTATTTTAGCAATTCAAGGTCCACGGGCTATGGAGAAAATTCTAAATATGAAAGGCATGCATTCTCAGGTTGGGAGTTTGAAGCCGTTTGAATGTATTTTTAATGGAGATGCTCTCTATGCTCGCACGGGTTACACAGGAGAAGATGGCTTGGAGCTCGTTCTTCCAAATGACCAAATTACGGGGGCTTGGGAAAGCGCATTGACAGAAGGCTGCACTCCAATTGGCCTAGGAGCTAGGGATACTTTAAGGTTAGAGGCTGGATTAAACCTCTATGGCAATGACATGACCCTGAGCAATCACCCATATGAATCTAATCTAGCGTGGACGATTGATCTAAATGACGAAGAGCGAGATTTCATAGGCAAAGAAGCCATGCTAAAGGTCAATCAAACTAGTTGTCAGAAAATTACTGGGGTGATTTTAAAAGATCGTGGAGTCTTAAGACCTGGCTATGAAATCAAACACGAGAACGGACATGGTGTCATTCTTAGCGGCACTTATTCGCCAACACTTAAAGCAAGTATAGGTCTGGCGCGAGTGGATCAAGGGTATGGTGCTTCAGGAGAGGTAACCATTCGAAATAAGCAATTAAAGTTAAATTTTTTATCGCCTAGATTCCTGAGACAGGGTAAAATCTAGCAATGAGTGAGATACCAGGCGACTTAAAATTTTTATCATCCCATGAGTGGGTCAGAATAGAAGAAGATGGCTCTGCGACAATAGGCATTAGCGATCATGCGCAAGATTTATTAGGTGATATAGTATTTGTTGAATTGCCTGAGATTGGTAAAATCATAGATGCGGAAAGTGATGCTGCAATTGTTGAATCAGTGAAAGCTGCATCAGATGTTTACGCGCCATTGTCTGGAGAAGTTACAGAAGTGAATCCATTACTAGAAGAGCAACCTGAAACGGTTAACTCCTCTCCATACACTGATGGTTGGTTCTTTAAGTTGGCTCCGGCCGACCTTGGAGAACTGGACAACCTTTTGTCACCGGAAGATTACAGCGACGCCTGCGAAGATTAATTTTTTCAGCTCGTCCTTTACTTTAAGAAGAGTTAAAACATATATTCGAGAAATCAGTTATGAACAATCATAATAACTTTGCATTAAGACATATAGGGCTACAAGACTCAGACATTGAGAGGCTTCTTAGCACCCTTGGATATTCAGACTTGGAGGCATTTTCTAAAGCCGTACTTCCGGATAATATCTTTGTTGAAGAGTTACTTGATTTAGAAGAACCTCTATCAGAAGAAGCGGCGTTGATTAAACTCAAGGAGATTTCAAAGGGCAATCAGGTCTTTAAATCTTTTCTGGGGCAAGGTTACTACGGAACAGTAACGCCAAAAGTGATCCTCAGAAATGTTTTTGAAAACCCAGGCTGGTACACATCCTACACCCCCTATCAACCAGAGATTGCTCAAGGCCGCCTTGAAGCTTTAATCAACTTTCAAACCATGGTGGGCGACCTAACCGGCCTAGATATTGCAAATGCATCCTTGCTCGATGAAGCCACAGCTGCTGCAGAGGCTATGACCTTGGCGTCCCGAGTTGGCAAATCTAAGTCTCAAACATTTTTTGTTGATAAAAACTGTTTCCCTCAAACAATTGCTATCGTCTGTGCTCGCGCTAAGCCCATTGGGATTGAAGTTGAAATAGGGGATGCTAGATCACTGGAAAACTTAGCAACAGATAAATACTTTGCGGCTCTGATGCAATACCCAGGTAGCAATGGTGAGCTTGTAGATTTTACCAATGCAATTGAAAAGCTTCATGCTCAGAATGGCCTTGCGATCATGGCAACAGACTTAATGGCCTTAACACTAATTAAAAGCCCTGGAGAAATTGGTGCTGATATTGCCATCGGAACCTCTCAAAGATTTGGAGTCCCGCTAGGTTTCGGTGGGCCTCATGCAGCCTTTATGGCAACAAAAGAAGCATACAAAAGATCCTTACCTGGTAGATTGGTCGGAGCGTCAATTGATGAACATGGAAAAACGGCTTATCGATTGGCTTTGCAGACTAGAGAGCAACACATCAGGCGCGAAAAGGCGACCAGTAACATTTGTACTGCTCAGGCGCTCTTAGCCATCATGGCTGGGTTTTATGCTGCTTATCATGGTCCTAATGGCCTGAAAGAGATTGCAGGTTCTATACATTCTAACGCTCTAAAATTAGCAGATAAGATTGAAGTCAAAGGCTTTATCGTACTTGCAGATGCATTCTTTGATACTCTTGCCATTGGTAGCAATGAGCAAACTGATGCAATCATTGCCGCAGCTGCAGCCAAAAAAATCAACATCAGAAAACTAGATGCACAAACTATCTGCGTCTCTGTGGATGAGACAACAACACAAGAAGAGCTGGAGATGCTATCGAGTCTATTTAATACAGAGGGCTCAGTAAATCCAAATACTGGGAATCGATACATCCCAACCGCCTTACAAAGAACATCTGCGTACCTAGAGCATCCAGTGTTTCATATGTACAGAACTGAGACAGAAATGCTTAGATACATTCGCAGACTATCTGATAAAGACATTGCTCTAGATCGAGCCATGATACCGCTTGGTTCATGCACCATGAAACTGAATGCTACCTCTGAAATGATTCCTGTGGGGTGGGAAGAGTTTTCTAATATGCATCCATATGCCCCAACAGGGCAAACACTGGGCTATCAAAAACTAATCACAGACTTGGAATCTAGCCTGGCAACCATTACCGGGTATTCAGCAATTTCCTTGCAACCCAATGCAGGCTCTCAAGGTGAATATGCTGGGCTGCTAGCCATTGACGCTTTCCATAAAAATAATGGTGATCCGCAAAGAAAAATTTGTCTAATCCCAGAATCTGCTCATGGGACCAATCCCGCCTCTGCAATGATGGCTGGCATGAGAGTGATTCCTATAAGTTGTGACAAGGAAGGCAACATTGATCTTGAAGACCTGAAGGAAAAGTCTGCAAAGTATGCAAACGAGCTGGCAGCCATAATGATTACCTATCCATCAACACACGGTGTGTTTGAGACGGTGGTAACAGAAGTTTGTGAAATTATTCATGCCAACGGAGGCAAGGTCTACATTGATGGCGCCAATCTCAATGCGATGGTAGGACTCTGTAAGCCAGGTAAATTTGGTGGTGATGTCTCTCATTTAAATCTACACAAAACTTTTTGTATTCCTCATGGTGGTGGTGGTCCAGGCGTTGGTCCAATTGGTGTTGTTGATGACTTAGTTCCCTATTTGCCTTCTGATCCACTGACTTATGATCCTGCTGTGAGCAGCGTTAGCCCTGTATCAGGGACTAACTTTGGGAGTGCATCAATCCTACCTATAAGCTGGATGTACATTCAGATGATGGGCCCTGCTGGGCTAAGAAAAGCTACACAGGTTGCGATTTTAAGTGCTAACTATATCGCCCATAAGCTTGGTTCACACTACCCGATTCTCTACACAGGTAAAAATGGGCTGATTGCTCATGAATGCATTTTAGATATTAGGCCACTCAAGGATCTTTGTGGCGTCGAGGTTGACGACATAGCCAAGCGTTTAGTTGATTTTGGTTTTCATGCTCCCACTATGTCGTTTCCAGTTGCTGGAACCCTGATGATCGAGCCTACCGAAAGTGAATCGCTGGCTGAACTTGATCGATTCATTGATGCAATGATTGCAATCAGAGCTGAGGTCAAAGAAATTGAGGATAAAAAATATACCATTGAAGACAGCCCTATGAGAAACGCTCCTCATTGCGCTGAAGTGGTCACGAGTGATGCTTGGGCATACAAATATTCTCGAGCATTGGCTGCTTATCCAGCAAAAAACAGCAATGTCAGCAAGTACTGGCCGCCTGTCGGCAGAGTAGATAATGTCTATGGGGACAGAAACTTGATGTGCTCTTGCCCTTCCATGGCAGACTTCAAAGAAGAAGACTAGATTTTTGGTAAATTAATTATTGCCCACTCTTGAGCTTGGGCAATGCGTTCTAGCTTTTCATCGGGATTTGTTGGCTTGGGATTGGCCACTGCTTTTAAGAGCGGCAAGTCATTGATCGAGTCAGAATAAAAAGTGGTGTTAGAAAAATCATTCCATTGATGCTCCTGCATCCATTCCTGAACAAGAATAAGTTTTCCTTCTCCTAAGGCTGCTGGTGGAATAAATCGACCTGTACATTTTCCATACTTGAATTCAACACGCGTACCAATAACATTTTCTATTTCTAATCTTCTTGCAATGGGTCGAACAATTAGTTCATTGGTGGCACTGGCCAATAGCAAAACATCATTCTTGTCTTTGTGGTCATGAATGAGTTTCAATGCAAAAACATTGATCAGTGGGTTAATGACATCTTTTAAGAATGGCTCGATCAGCTCATCAATGGACGCTTGATCCATTCCTATATAGGGGGCTAAAGCGAAGGCACAGAAGTCTTCAAAATTTAAATTTCCTTGATTGTAATCTTCAATAAACTTTTGATTTTGTTTTGCAGCTTCTGCTCCAAGAACACCCTGATCGATGAGATAATTAATCATCGAATAATCTGAATCTCCATTTAGAATGGTATTATCGAGATCAAAAATTGTTAAATGAGGGCTTTGCATACTGGGTTAATCTAACATGAATGATAAATCTTATAGAAAAAATGTTGGGCTCATTGTATTGAATACAAGCCGAAAACTCTTGTTATGTCGCCGTAAGCATGAAAAGACATGGCAGTTTCCACAAGGTGGCATAGATCAAGGAGAAACTCCTGCTAAAGCAGCCTACAGAGAGCTGTGGGAAGAAGTAGGGATTAAGAAAACACAGACAAGACCAATCACAGAATCAATCGGCTGGCACTCCTATGAGCTTCCACCAGAATTGAGAAAAAGATCCAGGAGTTTGAAAAGTTTTATTGGGCAGACTCAAAAATGGTTCATGTTGGAATGTAGGTCAGACCCCATCATAAATTTTTCAATTGATGAGCATCAGGAGTTTGATCGATATGCCTGGGTCAGCTACTGGTATCCTCTTACCAAAATTGTTAGTTTCAAAAAACCCGTGTATCAGTCAGTGCTAAATGAATTTGCAAAGACCTATGTAAAGCTGTCCAATGATTGAATTTTTTCTATTTATTTTTCTTGGTGCAATGACTGGGTTGTTGGCTGGAATGTTTGGTATTGGTGGTGGCAGTTTGATGGTTCCAGCATTGATTTTTATCTTTCATCAAATGGGCTTCGTGGATGAGATCATTGTGCATATGGCCATTGGGACATCTCTAGCAAGCATTCTATTTTCTGCGCTTTCCTCATCCTACACTCATCATAAAAAGCAAAGTGTTGAATGGACGATAGCCTTGCTGCTATCTGCAGGAATGCTTGTTGGAGCATTTATGGGAGCTAAATATGCCAACGATCTTAACAATGAACAGCTGATGCTGATCATTGTTGTTTTTCTTGTGCTGGTTGGCTCTGACATGCTGTTTGGGTACTCCGCTAGATGGATATCTGCTGAACAAAAAAAATTACCCTCGATACCGCCACTTTTAACACCAATCCATGGATCTTGGATTGGATTTCTTTCATCTATTTTAGGCATCGGCGGGGGCTCATTCACTGCCCCGCTTTTAACAGCTCATGGTTATAGTATTCATAAGGGCATCGGTACAGCAGCTGCGTGCGGTATACCGATTGCGTGCTCTGGAGCCATCGGGTATATGTATTTTGGGTACTTGAATCCCTCCTTGCCTACAAATACAACAGGGTTCGTCTTCTGGCCAGCAGTCATCGGTATTGGTCTATCAAGTGTCTTGACAGCAAGAATGGGAGCCAACATTACACATTCAATCTCGCCTGATCTTCTGAAAAAGATGTTTGGTGCATTCTTATTATTGGTTGCTTTTTTGGTGAGGCTCAATTGATAGTTGAACTGCCTCCATTTTTTAATAATCCAAGCTTAATTAATTTAGGCTGGCTGCAAGTTCAATACTATGCATTAACCTGGGTCCTGTCTGCTGTTTTTATTTATCAATATCTTAAAAATCATTTAATTATTAAAGAGCTTGGTCTTTCTGAAGAGAAAGTGAATGATCTTGTCTTTTTGTATGGGCTTATCTTTGGGGCCATGCTTGGTGGGCGAGTTGGATACATGCTTTTTTATGGATTGGATCAACTCTTGGACAACCCACTGAGTCTATTGTTTGTTTGGCAAGGTGGCCTCAGTTTTCATGGAGGTCTGATGGGTGTCATCATCAGCCTGTATGTCTTTTCTTTGCAGCAATCCATCTCATTTCTTCGACTTGCAGATAGCATATGTGCTGCCATGCCGATTGGCCTTGGGCTTGTTAGAATTGGAAACTTTTTAAATGGTGAGCTGTATGGAAGAGAAACTGATGGCAGCTGGGGTTTTGTTTTTCCTACAGATCCCTATGGCTTAACCAGACACCCATCGCAATTATATGAAGCATTTTTTGAGGGACTTGTATTATTTGGACTCCTCATGCTGATTGGTAAATTAATCCAAAGAAAAGGTGTGCTTAGTGCAAGTTTTTTAATTGGTTACGGCATAATTAGATTTTGCATTGAATACTTTAGGCAGCCAGATTCTCACATGGGGTTTGTAGCATTACAATTTAGCATGGGCCAGCTATTGAGCCTTCCCATGATAATCATAGGGTTAATCATTCTCTTTAAATCAACAAAAGCATGAAACAGTATCTCGAACTTTTAGAATACATTCTTGAAAACGGTGAAGAGCGTGATGAGCGAACCGGTACTGGCGTCATGTCCTCGTTCGGCCATCAACTAAGATTTAATCTACAGGATGGCTTTCCGGCTGTGACAACCAAAAAATTAGCTTGGAAAGGTGTAGTCTCTGAGCTCTTGTGGTTCTTAGAAGGCTCTGATGATGAGCGCAGGCTTGCTGAAATAAGATTTCAAAAGGATCGTTCTGAACTTATCGACTTAGAGAGTTTTTCAACCATATGGACGGGGAATGCAGATAAGCAAGGTGTTGATCTTGGTTATGCAAACTCAGATACAATCAAAAAGCTTGGTCCAGTGTATGGGGTCCAATGGAGAGACTGGGGTGGAATAGACCAAATTAAGATCTTGTTAAGAGAGTTAAAATTAAATCCAATGGGAAGAAGGCACTTACTCAGCGCCTGGAATGTTGAACAGATTGAAATGATGGCACTACCACCATGTCATGTTATGTCTCAGTTCTATGTAACCAAAGATGGCAGGCTGTCATGCCAAATGTATCAACGCAGTGCGGATATGTTTTTAGGAGTGCCCTTTAACATAGCGAGCTATGCTCTCCTTCAGTCAATCTTTGCTAGCATTCTTGATTTAGAGCCTGGAGATTTTGTTCATACCTTCGGAGATGCTCACATTTACATGAACTCACTGGATCAAGCAAAAGAGCAGCTTGCTCGTGAACCTAAGAAATTGCCAACCTTAAACATGCCTAAGATTAAATCCATAGATCAATTGCGCGAATGCACAGTTGATGATTTCATGCTTGAGGGTTATGAACCACACCCACCGATTAAAGCCGACATGGCTGTTTAGCTTGAAGACTACTATTTCCCATCTTGTTGCGCTATCAAACAATCGAGTTATCGGTGTTGATAATGACCTTCCTTGGACGCTTAAGAAGGATCTTCAGCACTTTAGTGCTTACACCCAAAATAAACCCATTGTCATGGGTAGGAAAACTTATGAATCTATTGGCAGGCCTCTGCCTAATAGAAAGAACATTGTCATATCAGGCACCATGGGTCCTAGTGAGGGCTTACAGATCGTTACTGCGCTTAATGATGCAATATTAGCTGCAGAGTCTTGGAACGCTGAGAACGCCTTAGAGAATGAAGTGGTTCTTATCGGTGGAGGTTATGTGTTTAGGGAAAGTATGGAATTGGTTAATAAACTTGTTCTAACCTTTGTGGACTGTGACATCGAGGGGGACATATTTTACCCAGAAGTTGACTTAAGCCTATGGAGGCTAACTGAAGAGTCTAGCTTTGAACAAGACTCAGAGAATCAATATAATTTTAAGGTTGGGACGTATCTAAAAAATTAGGATGCGTTTTTTGCTGCTTTTGCGTTAGATCTTTCTATGAACTCTCTTCTGAGAGTTAGATTTTGAACTCTGATTGCCTCATTTTCTGCATATTTGATCCAAGAATTTGCTGTCTTTTTAATTCTTTTATCTTCATCTCTAGCAGCGGCTCTGAATTCTTTTTTAGCCTCATCAAATCTTTCTAGCTCAAAATATGCTTGGCCCAATACTAGCTGAGCTTGAGATCTACTTTTAACTTTTGATTTTTTAAGACCGGCATCAATTGCGCGAATAGAATCTTCCATTCGATCCTCAAATAAATATAGGTTCCCAAGCAAGACATAGGTGTCACCTTCTTTTGACATCTTAGCTGCTTTTTCTAAAACAGGGATTGCTTTATTGATCTCTTGAGCCATTCTCCATGCATCTGCAAGCAACTTAAGATTTCTCTCGGTATCTTTTACAACACTAACAACTTTTTCTTCTTTCGTCTTTTCATCTACTATGGTAATTTTTTTCTTTTGGCCTGCAATAAGGACTTGGGCAGCCCAATATGGATTTTGTTTTAGAAGAAGAAGTTGTGCCAAAGCAAGATACTCACCCTCCTTATCAAGAAGGTCTTTGTCAAAGGCTGCTTTTAAAGTAATCATGTAATCTTCTTCGCGTTCCATTTGCGAGTAAGTTCCGCCAAGCTGAAGAAAATATAGTTTTTTTGGATAGAAATTTACTAAGATTTCAAAGATGCCTAGCTGTTCATTCAAAGCATAAGCTTCAGATATAATTTTTTGATCTTTCAATTCATTTAATGAAGCTGCAAGCAAAACATACCACTGTTCTTTTGGCGTGTAGCCTTCTTCTTCAGCAAGTGCAATAGCTGTTTCAATAGAACTTCTAGCTTTGACATAGTCGGTTTTTTGGAAATACGCCTGTCCCAATAATGAGTGTGATTGAGCTGTTACATTTTCAACTTCATCCATCCACTGAAGAATTAATGCAATCCCTCTGTCCCAGTTACCTTTGACTAGATTTAATTGGGCCAAGGTAAGCAAGGAAGCTGTTCGCAAGGGAACAGTTGCTTCAGGCTCATTAAGCAATTTTCTGTATGCTCCCATAGCACTGTCATAATCTTCTTCGCTAAAATAAACATAGCCCCAATAATTCCACATGACTGAACGATCATAACTTTTCAACTCAGACTGTCTATTTTCAAGTTCCGTTAAAATATTTTTTGCTAAAGGGAAATCAGGATCATCTTCCTCTTTTTCAATGAATTCTCCAGGATTAAGAGGGTCCGCTTCTTTTACAGTTTTTTGTCTTTCAAGAGCGTCCACAACTTTAACAATCTGTTTGGCAGTAGATGACTGAAGAACTCTGGCTTTTTTATAACTTCTGGTTTTTCCTGATTTACTAGAAGACCCACCAACAGATCGATCGTCTTGTTGGGCAGGCAGATTTAAAGAACTTAAGCTAAAGCCCACAAAAACTGTAAGAAAAAATATGCTCCTGGAAAATCTTTTAAGCATTAGGCTTCCTCAAGGATAAATGTAAATTTATGAGGCACGTTCTCAACTCTAACTGCCTTGCCATCAACAATTTTAGGTTTGTACTTAAGTTTTCCTGCTGCTCTTGAAGCTGCAGAATTGAAGATTGAGCATGCCCGAAAGACTGTTTCTGGATCAGTTGGGTCTCCACAAAATCCTTCCAATGGCTCAGAATCTTCAACAGTACCACTTTCAGTAATGGTGAATGCAACAATTGCATATCCCATGATGCCTCTTTCTTGCGCTCTTCTAGGATAGATAGGTGTAACTTTGAACAATGGAATGTACTCACCATCCCTAAAGAAAGAACCACTGCTAACGAAATTTGCTTTCGGTTTGGCAATGTTCACTTCCATGCCTGTGATGGGAGCAAGATCTAGTTCAGGTTGAGCAATATCTTCCGGCTGTTCTTCGGGTTCTTCAGGCTTATCAACATTATCAAATAAGGTATCAATATCTCGTTCGGGCATGATGACATCACCCAGTTTTCTTGAGTTATCAGTTTTAATCGTGGCATCACCCAAGGAGATTAAAGCGACCATTAAAAAGAATAATGCGAGTGTGATAAATCCTGCAAAACCAGCGCCGGCTAAATACTTGTTGTAATTAAAAGCCTTATAGAATAACTCAATCAATGGAGCCATTGCCTTGGCAAAAGCCAAGGATAATGAATTAAGGCTGTTAGCTGCAGTGTTCAAATTTTATCTCTAGTTAGGTTCAGCTGCCAAGGAAATATTGAATACTCCAGCTTCTCTGGCACCATCCATTACTTTAATAATTGTGTCTGCTTCAGCTTTTTCATCTGCTTGAATAACCACTGATCCTTGAGGATTATCTGCTAAGAGCTTCACAACATTCGCTTTAACTTGTCTTGCATCAATGCGTCGTCCGTCCATCCAAATCTCACCAGATGCACCAACAGCGATCAGAATCGCAGCATTTTCTTGAGTTTCGGAAGTATTGGAATCAGGTCTGTTAATCTCTAGCCCTGGTTCTTTAATAAAGTTAGCTGTAACGATAAAGAAAATAAGCATGATGAAGACAACATCAAGCATAGGAGTCATATTAATTTCTGCATCTTCCTCTTGTGCTGCACTGGATATAGTATTTCTTCTCACAATATTCTCCTTGGTAATTAGTTATTTCTAATTGTTTCTTTGATTAAGCGCTCTTCTCTGTTTCTTGCTGAGGTTAGGTAAATGGTTGCGAAAACACCTGAAAGAGCTGTGGTCATCCCTGCCATAGTCGGCAATGTTGCTTTTGAAACTCCACCTGCCATTGACCTAGCATCTCCACCACCTGTAAAAGCCATAACCTGGAACACCTCAATCATACCTGTAACTGTTCCAAGCAATCCAAATAATGGCGCAAGAGCGACACAAGTATTGATAAAAGGAAGATACTTATTAATCTCAGTTCTGGCTTGAGAAATTAATTTATCTTTGATTTGCTCTGCTTTCCAGCTGGTGTGATCTGAGAGTGATTCCCACTCTAAGGTGAGTTGTTGCATGTAGACTTTGTGACCGGCATTGTAGTACCAAATTCTTTCTAGAATGAGTGCCCACATAAAGGCTGCGAGCAATGCAATTAGCCAAAGCACACTTCCCCCAGCGGACATAAAGTCTCTGAGGGTATTAAATGCTTCAATAATTGCGTACATGACGGCTAATTATTTATCTGAATGTTCTGCAACAATTCCTGTGCTTTGCTCTTCAAGGACATTAATAATGCCTCTAGAAGCTGAATTAGCAAAGGAATGTAATAGAGTTGTCGGTATGGCTACCACAAGACCTAAAACAGTTGTTACTAGAGCTTGTGAAATACCGCCAGCCATAATTTTTGGATCACCGGTACCGAACAATGTAATTTGCTGGAAGGTAACAATCATGCCTGTTACTGTGCCCAGCAAACCTGCCAATGGAGCCACTACAGAAATAATTTTTACAACATTGATGCCCTTCTCGATGGCCGGTCTCTCAGCCATGATGGCTTCAGCTAGTTTAAGCTCTAGTGTTTCAAGATCTTTACTATCATTAGCTTTTCCAACAGCCAAAACTCTACCAAGTGGGTTTGAAAGATCGTGAGTTTTTGATTTAGCCTGTTTAGTTACAGCAACTGTCATCATGTATAGGGTGTACAGCTTCCAAAAGGCTATGCTGATACCAAAGAAACCTACAATGATAATGATGTAACCGACTTCTCTACCTTGATGAACTCGTTCCATTAAACTTGGGGTTTGAATAAGGTTAGCAAGTAAGCTTCCGCCGACAGGTCCAGTTGGATCAACTCCAAACTTAACGATATCACCTGCGTCTGCTTTAGAAAGCTTCTTCGCAGTACTGACATATCTACCTTCTGGCTGTTTACCTAAAAATGCAAATTGTCCTTTGCTTCCGATGTACTCAAGATATTTGCCATCACAAATCGCACCATACAGACCAACACGTGTGACCCTGCATTCTTCAGACTCTCCATCTAGGTTAATAACATTTGCATTAAAAGAGACAACTTCTGAACCAGCCACCATTTCTCTTTGAAGCTCATACCAAAGACCTTCAAGCTCTCTAATAGTAGGTAGCTCGGTTGCGCCTGACATCTTCGATGAAAGATTGTTCAAGAAAGTTTCACGATCTCTTCCATACTGCCCAGATGAAACTGCATCAGCAAATAACGCACTCGCCTCTCCAGCTGAACTTTGCAAATGACCAAATAACTCAGTTAATGAGCCAAGCTCTTTCTTATAAGCAGTTTCTTTAACAACCAATATAGATTCATTTGCTTTAAATTCCGTTTCAAGCTGCTCAGCGATTCTCTCTTGCTTTGCGAGCTCTCTTTTCTCAGCAGCTAATTTAGCAGCTTGTTTGTTCTTGTCAGCAAGAAAATCTGCTTCTCTTCTAGAATTAACTGTTTGCTCTGCAACTCGACCTTGTTCAACAAGTTGAAGCAATCCTTGAATGGTAGTCGGCTCACCGTCTGCTCCTTCTTGCGCAACAGCTGAAAAAGATACAATTAACGCAAAACTTAAAAGGTATTTGTTAAATGTTCTCATGAGGCATCTCCTTGATAGACGATCGGCAGCATCATGATATCCATTGGGGCTAATTTGCCTGCCATGCGGATACCATCTCTAATTTGAGTTCTATAACTTCCAGATAATGTTTCCCAGGTACCAGTCTCATTGTCATAGTAACCAGTTTTTCTCTCATCTTTTGTTTGGAAGAACATACCAAGTCTTCCAACTCTTAAAATATTAACAACCATTTCTTGGCCATCGATCACAATAGTCTCGTCATAAGCGTCAAGCTTTCTGCCATATTCAGCCTCAATGTTATAGGCTTCAAGAATTTGTCTGACTTGCTCTGAGGCTGTAACTTTTGGATTTGAAAGGGAGGCGCGAACAAGATTCAATCTGTTCATTCGCTCTTCGAGATGAAAAGGAGTATCCAATTTTACATATTTCTCAAGTCCCTCTAACATTCTCTGAGCAAATGGCGGCACTTGTCTCTGCATAATGACAACTTGAATGAGCTGCTCATCATATGTGTCCATCAAATCAAGCTGGGCTTGGATTTGAATTCGTTTTTGAGCGTTGTATAACTTCAGGCCTTCTACCTGCTTGGATACAACCTTGAATTCATTGACTAGCTTATCAGTAGCTGTCTCAGTAGAATCAATTTTTGATTGTGAGGCTGCAGATAACCCGGTGTTATCTCTTCCAACTTCTAGAACTTGCTCCATATCGGATGCTGCAACAAAAGTTGTCAACATAGCTAAAGCGACTACGTACTTATTTAACATTACTTTTCCCCTTGAAAAATGGTTATCTATTCTAACAGTGATGTGAAAATCTTCAAGATTTCTATTTGTGGGAAAAATTGTACCTAATTTTAACAAACAATGCTCCCCCTAAATCCTGTATAAATTTAACTCTTAATAATTGATTATTTTAAAATCTTTGGTAGCAGTTTTGGAGTATTTTTGATGTAGGCTTGATAGTCCTCTTGATGACCCCATTTTTTATGCCCCCTATACTCCACCATTCTTACGCCACTGACAAAGTTCAGAAGTAAGTAGGTAAAAATTGGAGAGAAAAGCGCTAGATAGTTCATACCTTCAAAAGTAGATATGCCCATTACAGTAATGCCTGTCCATAAAGTGATTTCACCGAAATAGTTTGGATGTCTGGATCTCGCCCATAATCCCTCATTAATGAATGAATCCTTATTCTCAGGAATGGATCGAAATGCAGATTTCTGATTATCAGCAATGACCTCAACTACAAACCCTAAAATAAAAAGTCCAAGTCCGACAATGAATACACTATTTACAACCACGCCCGTTGGGTTGGCAATTGCAACCAAAGCTGCAGATGAACATATAAAAACCCACATGCCCTGCAAGGTCCATGTCATCAAAAATTGAGAGAAAGAGGTTTTAATGGAATCGAATCTTCCATCCTTTTTATCTTTGTGAATTCTTATAAATAAAAATGAGCCCAATCTAATAGCCCAAATAATTATTGCAGTTCCGATAATCAGACTTCCAAGATCAAGATTTTGAGGATTATTAGTAGAATATAAAGCAAACAAAATCGCTGCTACATAGGTAAAACTACCAGTTAAATCATAAAACTTCTCAGTTTTTAAAAGAAAGGCTGGTATGTATGCAAGCCATTGAATTGCGAAAATCATAACCAGTAATTGACCAATTAGGTTCATTCCTGATAGCTCTATGCTATTAAATGAAATGATATCAGCATAGATTTTTGTAAAAAGAAAAACCCCAGCAGTGATAGCCAGGTTACTTATGTGTTTAATCATTCCTGCCATCCACATGCTCGGTCAGCATTTTTAATGTCCAACCAATTCTTAAGAGGTTTGTAGTAATTCAGCATTGATTTACCACTGAGAGTCCGTGTCCCTGTTAGAGCCTCAAGAGCCACTTGCCACTCTTGGCTTTGACCAAGAGAAAGCATGGCACGTAGTTTTTCACCAGCAACCTCATTGTCATAGATGGAACATTCGTGCAGTGGTCCCTCAAAACCAATTTGTTCACACAAGGATTCATGGAATTGATACTGAAGAATTTTAGCGAGGTAGTATCTTGTATATGGCGTGTTACCAGGAATATGATATTTAGCACCCGGGTCAAATGCATCCGCTTCTCTGTCTCTTGGGACGCCAATACCTTGATAGAACTCTCTTAGTTCCCACCACGAATCATTCATTGCAGATGGCTTTGTATCTCCCGAGAACACTCCTGCTCTCCATTTATCAAGCATCAAAGTCCAAGGAACTGATACAACACCATCTAAAGCTTGTTTCATTAAAAGAGCAATTGGGTCTCCTTGTGCAGCCAATGCTTCTTCCTTCGAGACCATCCCAATTTTTTCAAGGTAGCCTGGTGTAATTGAAAGCGACAGAAGGTCTCCCACTGCTTCATGAAATCCATCGTTTGCTCCACTTTGAAATGTGCTTGGTTGCCCAGCATATGCTTGATAGTAAAAAATGTGACCGAGTTCATGATGAATAGTTGAGAAATCTTCTGCATTTTTTTCAATGCACATTTTAACTCTTAGATCCTGCTCATCAGAGTTCATATCCCATGCAGAAGCATGACAAACTACCTTATGATCTTCTGGTTTAATAAATAATGATCTTTCCCAAAAAGTCTTAGGCAAAGGGTTAAAGCCAAGTGAGATGAAGAAGTTTTCGGCAATTTCAACCATCTCAATCTCATCAACCCCCTTTTCAGCAAGAATCTTTGTTAAATCAATGCTACTTCCTTCTTGTGAGAGCTCTGGCTCATAAACCAAGTCATAAATATTCGCCCATGACTGTCCCCACATATTGCCCAATAAATGTGCTGGCAAGAGCCCATCATCAGCCACAACATCTTCTCCGTAGTGATCTGACAGCTCACTTCGAACATGGCAATGCAGTGCGTCATATAATGGTTTTAGCTCATCCCACACTCGATCCGTTTCTGTTAAAAATTCACCTGCCTCCATGTCATATTTACTAAACCAAAGATCAGTTAGGCCATCATATCCAAGGTCTTTTGCACCTTGATTGCCAATTTCAACCATTCTCAAGTACATTCCTTTCATGGGTTTGCCAATATTTCTCCACCCTTCCCAAGCCTTTAAAAGCTCCTGCGGATCTCTGGAGGTATCAATAATGGATTCAAATGCTTCAAGGTCGTAGCAATCATCAGCAGCGAAACAATGCTGCCCCAGTCCATACATTGCTTCTAGCTCAGAGCTAATATCAGCAAGCTCACCTGCCAGAGAGTCATCAAGAGGTGAAGGCATAACAAAAGAGCTTTTAATAAGGCTTAGTTTTCTTCTCTTATCTGCAGAGACATCAACACCATCAAATGCAGAAGCCTGTCTCGCTCTCTCCAGCGCAAGTAATTGAAATCGCTTTCCATAGTCAGCAACTATTTTCTGTGAGTCATAAGTGATAAAATTCGAGCCGATCCAGTAAGCTGAACTTGCAACAGGGCCGAGCGTTTTATCTTCCAGCTCCACTCTTTCAAGAAATGCTTCCGCATCTGATTCTGTCAAAACATTATCTTGTTGACTAGAGCAAGAAGAAATAGTCAAAATAGATAAGAATAAGGTAGATAATAGAAATTTGTTCATGAATAAGCCCCTTTATATGGAATGAGAGAGTAAATCACACAATGAAAATATCAACAAGTCAATTTAAAAACGGTCTGAAGATTATTATAAATGATCAGCCTTGCTCAATTATTGAGCATGAATTTCATAAGCCTGGTAAAGGTCAAGCCGTCATGCGGGTTAAGTTCAGAAATCTTATCACCGATAAAGTGATAGATAAGACCTATAAGTCTGGTGAGTCAGTCGAGGAAGCAGATATATTAACAAGTGAAATGACTTATCTTTATTCTGATGGAGAGTTTTGGTATTTCATGAATGCTTCAACCTTTGAGCAAATCGGTATTTCTGAAAAAGTGCTCAGCGAAACAAAAAAATGGTTGGTGGGGCAAGAGAGTTGCGCAGTGGTTGTTTGGAATGATGAGCCCATTTCAGTAGAAGCGCCTCCTTTTGTCGAGCTGCTCATTACCCAGTCTGATCCAGGCATTAAAGGTGATACCGTCTCTGGGGCAACGAAGCCAGCTGTATTAGAAACGGGTGTTACGATTCAAGTGCCCTTGTTTGTTGAGGAGGGAGAGAAGATAAAGGTGGACACTCGTACAGGGGAATACTCTGCGAGAGTATAATTTTTGTTCAGCTTAATCTCATTAACGCTTCAAGACTTTGTAGAGAATGATCTAGGGTTTTCTGCAGATCAAAAAAAGGTTGTCTCAAACAAGCATAAGCTAACATTATCAGACTCACTTGATAAAGGTCACTGGACCACTAACTTGTGTTTGATTGCAGCAAATCTTGCCAATAAATCACCAAGAGATCTTGCAGAGAGTCTTAGTAAAAAGCTTGAGGCCTTACCTGCTGTGATATCGGTTGAAGTTGCTGGACCCGGTTTTGTAAACATCTTTCTTAATCAAAGTAATTTTTTAGAGCAATGCCATGAACTGCTAAATCCAAGCTTTCACTCAACAAAAGAGTCCAAGAAAATTCAAGTAGAGTTTGTTTCAGCCAATCCAACGGGGCCGCTGCATGTTGGGCATGGAAGAGGTGCAGCTTATGGAGATGCTATCTCTAGGATACTTAGGTACCTAGGCCACCAAGTAAAAACTGAATACTACGTAAACGATGCTGGAAGACAGATGGATATCCTTGCATCAAGTATTTTTCTTCGAAAATTCTGTTGTTTTGAGGAGGACAGCTTTCCAAAAGCTGCATACAAAGGTAGCTATATTCAAGAAATTGCTGATTCGATCTTTTTAACAGAAACCCCAGATCATCTCCAAGTTCAGAAAATTACGCATGAGCTTCCTGAAGAAGATGAGGAAAAGATTGATACATTGATTGAAAGAATCAAGGCAGATTTTCCAGAAAGCTGGAAGCTGATAAAGGACCACGGACTTACAATTGTTACTGAGTCCATTAAAACAGATTTAAAAGACTTTAAAGTTGAGTTTGATGAGTGGTTTTACGAGTCATCTCTAGGTGAGCTGTCAGATAAATCTTCGGCGATCTCATTAGCAATGCAAAAGGTACAGGAAGATCATGCCTATGAAAAAGAAGGTGCTATATGGCTTGAATCTTCAAAATTTGGAGATGACAAAGACCGAGTGATTGTTAGGGACGACGGCAGGGGGACATATCTTTCTTCAGATCTGGCATATCATAAAGACAAGTTAGACCGTGGGTTTGATCAAATTATTAATGTTTGGGGCTCAGATCATCATGGATATATCAAAAGAATTGAAGCCTCGATAGAGGCAATGGGATACAGCAAGAAGCGCATGACGGTTCAGTTGGTGCAGTTTGCAAATCTCTTTGATGGGGGGCAGAAGGTCAAAATGTCTACTCGCAGTGGAAACTTTTATACTCTCAAACAACTTTTGGAAGACATAGGCCCTGGAGCAACAAGGTTTTACTACCTATCAAAACAGGCAGATCAACATTTAGACTTTGACATTGGAGTTGCCCGCACAAACTCAAAAGACAACCTTTATTATTACGTTCAGTATGCCCATGCAAGAATTTGCTCCATAGAAAGCAAATACAAAGAACTAGGACATGACATACCTCAGACATTTCAGAAACCAGAGACATTTAAAGCCTGCGATGAGTTATTACAGTTGACACTTAACTTTCAGTTTGTGGTTAAGAGTTCGGGTGAAAATATGCAGCCACATCTTCTGATCTATTACTTAAGAGATTTGGCTCAAGCATTTCATCATTTCTATAACGAGGTTAATATTTTAAAGGCACCTCCAGAAGACCAAGGCAACATGATGCATGCGCTTTCAATTGTGAAGCAGGTGATTGGTTCCGCGCTTGAGGTAATCGGCATAGAGCCTCTTGAAAAGATGTAGCCAAATGAGAGATTTTGCAAAGAAACATCCGGTTAATAAGCCCAGGCGTAAAAATACAAATGCTGCCCTGCGCACTAAACGCCAGCTTAATCAGCCCTTAAAGATTAAACATTTTTTTTTACTTAGCGGCATTGCGATCATTCTCTTGCTCTCTTCTAAATTTATTCTACAAACAGACGTGCACAATCTTATTGGTGGAGTTGCAAGTCCAACAGTTGTTTTTACTTATCCCACGGATTTAAAAACAGATACTATTTTAGTTGAGATAGGGGGACTTGTTCAAGAAGAGGATTGTAAGTACTTCATCCAAATTGAAACATATGGGAGAAGAATCTATGCTCAGGAACAGCTGGGCTCGCTTTCAATATTAGGGTTTAAGGCTTACATTGAAAAAGTTTTTAGTGCCTCAAACCCAAACAAGCCTTTATTTCAAATCAGATCTGGGCCTTATTTAAATAAATCTGAAGTAAACAACGCAAGAGAAGTTCTGGTAAAAAATAATAGGCAGCCCTATATATTAAAAACATGCACCAAAAAATAGTAGATCGGCTTGCGTCTATTCAAGCAATAATCAGTCATGCTTTAGAAAACTCTCAAAAAGCTGGTTCAGCAGTAAGCATCATTGCTGTGTCAAAACTTCAGACTATTAAAACCATAGAAGCTGCCTATCATTCTGGTATCAGAAACTTTGGAGAAAATTATGCTCAGGAATTGGCAGCAAAAACAGCAACATGCTCTCAGGACATCACCTGGCATTTTATAGGCCCCATTCAGTCCAATAAAGTCCAGTTAATAGCTGAAAATGCACAATGGGTTCACTCTTTAGAACGCTCTAAAATAGCAAGGTTACTAAATCAAGCATGTAGCAAACTCAACAAAAAAATCTTTGTGCTTATTCAGGTCAACATTGACAATGAGGATTCCAAATCAGGAATTCCCGCTGATGGTGTATTAAACTTTGCTCATGAAATACAAGAACAATATCCCAGCCTCGTTTTATCGGGCTTAATGTTCATGCCTAACATTCTTGCAAGCGAAGAAGAGAGATTGAATACCTTCAAGAAAATTGAAGCTTTAAGAGATTCTTTTTTGGCTGCTTATCCACAATGTCAAGAACTCTCTCTTGGAACCTCCAAGGATTTTGAGCCAGCCATTGAGTTTGGATCAACGATGATCAGAGTCGGCGAAATATTATTAGGGGCTAGATCATGAATATTTGTTTTGTGGGATGCGGCAATATTGCTCAGGCTATTATCAAGGGTTTATTAAATGGGCGTATGGAATCTTTACAAATATGTGGTGTAGAGAGGAGTATAAAAAATCAAGATTGGCTCAAAGAGAAAGGACTTGAAGTAATAGAATTGGAGACCCTTGCTCAGCGAAACTTTGATTTAATTATTCTTGCAGTAAAGCCTAAAGATGCCATTAACGTTAGTCGTGATATTGAAACACGCAGCCCTCATACAAAAATAGTGACTGTGGTGGCGGGTATCTCAGCTAATAACTACCCCCAACCTCAAAATGTATTTCGTGCAATGCCAAACACCGCTACTGCATTCAACAAAGGAACCACAGCGATGTATGCCCAGAATCCCGAGTGCACTGAATTTAAAAATGCTAAATTATTATTTAAAGAGATAGGGACTGTGCTGGAAGTGCAAAAAGAATCAGATATACACACCTTCACAAGCATCATTGGAAGCGGCCAAGCATTCTTATTTAAAGTGCTTGATGTATATCTCAAGGAGCTAGCAGAGCTCATGGGTGATAAAGAAGAGGCAGCTGAGACATTAAAGGGGTTTGTAAGTAGCCTGGGTGATTCATTTTCAAAAGAGCCAAATTTTCAATCCTTGATAGATCAGATAAAATCACCAGGTGGAACAACTCAAGCTGGACTTGAGTTTTTAGATGACAAGAATATTGAGCTGATTCTTAAAGGTGCGTTTGAAGCTGCCAAGGCTCGCTCAATAGAAATAAGCAATGAGCAATGAGCATTAATATCAAGGGGAAAAAATTATGATCACACCACTTTCAATTATTGCTGGGTTTCTAAGTTATGCATTTGTAGTAATTTTTATTTTTAGATTATTTCGAGTGAATTACTTTAATCCAATAGTCAAAATTTCTGCGACTTACTTAGAGCCACTCTCTAAGTCTATTTTCTTCTTTGCGCCCCCCTTATTTGCATCTATAGCCATGGCCCTATGCTTAAAGTTTCTTTCATTTTATCTAGCCTATGGAACTGGCTACGAGCCCTTGATGTTATTTTATATTTCAGTCATCGATACTCTCAACGCTTTTTTTAGGGTTTTATTTTACTGCGTCATTGGCTCAGTCGTATTGAGTTGGGTTGCACCTGGAAGCAATCATCCGCTTTTGCAGATTGTTGAAGAAGTGTCGGGGAAGATTCTAGGTCCGATTAAAAACTTCATCCCACCCATGGGCGGGCTCGACTTTAGCCCGATTGTCGGTCTGATGGGTCTCAACTTCATCAATACAGCCTTCATACAAATTTTAAGCTCAATGGTATGAAAGTTCGATCTGAAAAAATAACCTTTGATGAAACTCTGAGCCTGCAGTGCGGCAAAAGTTTGCCTGGGTTTGAGTTAATGGTGGAAACCTATGGTGAATTAAACGCACAAAAAAATAATGCTATTTTGGTGTGTCATGCTTTTTCAGGGAGCCATCATGCAGCTGGATTGGATGAGGGTTCTGGTAAAACTGGCTGGTGGGATCAAATGATTGGAGCTGGAAAAACAGTTGATACTGATAAATATTTTGTTGTTTCATTAAACAACTTGGGTGGCTGTCATGGATCTTCAGGTCCTGCCTCGATTAATGCAGAAACAAATGATCCATATGGAGCTTTATTTCCTGAAGTGACAGTTTTAGATTGGGTTAAATCTCAAAAACTTTTGGCTGAAAAGCTTGGAATTGATTGTTGGGAAATGGTTGCAGGCGGAAGTCTGGGTGGCATGCAGGCATTACAATGGGCTATCACTTATCCTGAAGCAATAAAAAAAGCTGGTGTCATTGCTGCCTCAGCGAAGATCACTACACAAAACATAGCACTAAATGAGGTTGCTCGAGAAATTATCAGAAAAGATGAAAACTTTCATGATGGTAATTATCTGGTTCAGAATACATCCCCAAAGCAGGGTCTCAAAGAGGCAAGGATGCTAGGGCACATCACCTATTTATCAGAATCTAGCATGGGCAAAAGGTTTGGTAGAAATTTACAGGAGCCTGAAACCAAAGTTGATTCCAGCATCAACTACGAGGTTGAGAACTACCTCCAGTACAAAGGTGAGCAATTTGCAGATTCATTTGATGCAAACAGCTACATATTAATGACCAAGGCCATGGACAGTTTTGATCCTGCAGAGACCTGTGGCGGTGATTTGGTTGAAAGCCTAAAAGGTATTCAAGCAAAATTATTAATTACCTCTTTTGATTCAGATTGGCTTTTTCCAAAAGAGCATGGATTAGAAATACAGGTTGCCGCAATGAAAGCTGGACTTAAAAGCTCTTATCTTGAGTGTGCTGGTGAGCATGGGCATGACAGCTTCCTCTTTCATCAAGAGCACTATGCAAGATCTTTTAAAAACTTTTTAGAAAATAATGAATAGTGAGCTAACAAATATTGTGTTGGATTGGGTGAAGCCCAACGCTAAAGTAATTGATCTTGGTTGTGGTGACGGCTCGTTACTAAAAGAGTTAGTTTTAAAGAAGCAAGTGATCGGCTACGGAATTGAAAATGATCCTGAGGAGATTAATGCCTGCATCATCAATGGTATCTCCGTGATTCAACAAGACATAGACGCTGGTCTAGAAAATTATTTTGGCATGGGCTTTGATGTTGCTGTTATGGCAAGTTCAATTCAATGCCTAAAAAGACCTAGGTTCGCACTAAGAAACATACTTAAGATTGCGGCAGAAGGGGTTATTACTTTACCTAATTTTGGCAATTGGGAGCTTCGCATGGGTCTGTTGAAAGGCAGGATGCCATCATCTGCAGAGCTTCCCGCTAAATGGTATGACACAACCAACCTTCATCTTTGCACTATCGCAGACTTTGAGGAGCTTTGTGATGAAGAAGGTTTCATCATTAAAAAGAAGGTTTATCTTGGAAAGGGTGGCCGCTCTTCCTGGCTTGCAAGAAGTTGGCCAAACTTGTTTGCTGTTGAGGCGGTCTATCTCCTTGGCAACTAAGCAGCAACTTTTAATCGCAACCAACAACAAAGGCAAAGAAAAAGAATTTGCGTTGCTGTTTCCTGAGTATGAGCTGATATCCCAATCATCTCTGGGAATAACTCCTGAAGAAGAAATTGGTTCTACTTTTTTTGAAAACAGTCTTGCCAAAGCTCGATTTGCAGCCAGCGCCTCAAGCATTCTGTCACTTGGTGATGATTCAGGCTTAATTGTTCCAGCATTACAAAATCAACCAGGACTGAACTCAGCTAGATATGCCGGCATCAATGCATCAGATGCAGACAATCGAATGCAACTTAAACTTGCTTTAGATGAACTCAAGTTGAAGGAAACAAAAGCATATTATGTTTGTGTGCTGGCGCTAATACAGAATCCTGAAGATCCATTCCCTCTTATCTCCACGGGAATATTACAAGGCACTGTCAAAAGTAAAGCAGCCGGAGAACTTGGTTTTGGCTATGACTCAATGTTTTATCCAATTGGAAGTTTGCTCTCCTGCGCTCAAATGGATCCACTAGAAAAAGCTAGGATTAGCCATCGTGGTAAAGCAATCGCAGGGCTCAAAGAAAAAATTCAAATTCATCTTGCAAGTTAGCCCTCCTATCAGCCTATACATACACCTACCTTGGTGCGAAAAACAATGCCCCTATTGTGATTTTTCTATTACCACTCAGCCGGTGGCAGATGATGATGTAAAGCTTGCACACGCTATTGCACAAGATTTAAAGCAATCTGCTCAGATGTTTGCTGATCGAGAATTCATTAGCGTCTATTTTGGAGGAGGCACACCCTCGCTAGCTTCAATAGAGGCAATAGAGATTATTTTAAGTGCTGTGCATGAGTGCTCTTTGACAGATGAGTGTGAAATATCAATGGAATTAAATCCAAATGACCTTACAGCTGAAAAGTTAGAGGCACTCAAAAAACTCGGCATCAATAGATTTTCACTTGGGGTCCAAAGCTATCACAATGAAGAGTTAGAAGCACTTGGTAGAAATCACAATAAAGGCAATGCGGTCATTGCAGCCAAAATGCTTGAAGGCACAAACTCAACCATAGACTTGATGTATGGAATTGAGAAACAAACCCCTAAAACTCTTGAAAGCTCACTCAAATTATTTTTAAAATCAAAAGCCAATCATCTGTCTCTGTATCAGCTAACCATTGAACCCAATACGATCTATTACAAAAAAGAGCTGCACCTGCCAAGTGAAAGTGCTATCGAAGAAATGGAGAAAATTGCACACGAAGTGCTCACCAAGAATGGTTTTCATCAATACGAAGTTTCCTCTTGGTCAAAGAAAAACTATCAAAGCAAACATAATGTAAATTACTGGCGCTTTGGAGATTTTCTGGGAGTCGGCCCAGGTTCTCACAGCAAGATTACCCTGCAAAATACCATCACTAGATTTAGAAAAATTAAGCCCTTGCATGGTTACATCAAAGAACAAAAAAGTGCAGATCTCACAAACATCGTCGGCGATGATCTGGACCTTGATCTAGCGATGAATCTCTTGCGGATTAAAGATGGTATATCGCAAAGTAATCTTCACATGGACTTACCCCAAAGCTTTCAAGAGAAATATGCAAAGGGAGTAACTGAAGGCCTATTAAGGACCGATAAAATTGGAGCAACTAAACGAGGCTATCAATTCTTAAACGAGACGATCAAACTTTTCTTCTAAACTTGTAAGCAAGAAGGTGCAGATATCGCGACCCTCTCTCATAGCTCGAGCTTGAAAGCGAGTAATCGGCATCCCAGCATTGGTTATTTGTTCGTAACTAAAGATAGTTGAACATTTCAGAATCTCTTCTTCCATGGATTCAGCATAATTCTCCCAATCAGTTGAAAGGTAAACCGTGGCTTTGGGTTTGAGGTTCAAATGCAAGGTTTCCAAGAATGTTTGACTAATCAATCTGCGTTTATGGTGTCTAGTTTTTCGCCAAGGGTCTGGACATATAATAAATAC
>ENA-ORXF01000554-ORXF01000554.1-marine-metagenome-genome-assembly--contig:-NODE-554-length-26786-cov-8.159160_pt1 | contig 26786 bp, 34 predicted proteins | sample MGYA00237864_ERZ511476 | MGnify/ENA primary metagenome ERZ511476 (study PRJEB26306, sample SAMN06343908) | marine metagenome | isolation source: coastal waters | place: Atlantic Ocean: West Antarctic...
CAAGATGTTGCTGAATTGAACAATCATATCGAGGTGACCTCAGATAAGTTGAACGCAAATCTAAGCAAACAAGAGGCTCGGCTTGAAAAGCAAGACGCTAGGAATAGGCAGTCAGTCGAGGATGTAAATAAAGCAAGTTCAGATAATGTAACAATTATTCGAGGGCTTATTTCTAGCTCAGAGGAACGCAGAGATAGGATTGTAGATCGCCTTGATACTAAGTTAGCAGAGACGCAATCGTTAATCGATGATCTTGTTAAGGCAAACAGGAAGTTAAAAGACGAACTAACTGAAGCGCAAGATCAACTAAGGAAAGATCTTATTACTGAGATGGAAGAACAAATCAAGAAAGCCTTGGGTGGCTTTAAATAGAAAGGAAAGTAAATGAAAAACAAATGGATATGGATAGGGTTGGCATTGGCAATATTTGTCGTTGTTCTTTTTTACGGTGTAGATAAGATGATGTGCGCTCCACCCTGCATTTAAATGAGCAAAGAGCTTACAGCCCAACAAAAGTCTACGATGACTTGGAGGTGGACAGCATTAATACTTTACCTTCTTATATGTTTTTATGACTTCATGTTTTGCCCGATATGGTACGGATTAAATAGACCAGACATATCACAGTTTATGCTGATAATAAATTCTACTACAGAGCCCATGATTCAAATGGAATTGATGAAAAAGCTGACAGGGCAGCACAGCCCTTTTACATTGATGGGCGGTGGATTGTTTCATTTAGCTTTTGGAGCTATACTGACTGGGTCGGCATTTTCGGGGAAAGGGTAATAACACCACAGAGCTCTGCCCAGTCATCTTTTGACAAGTTGCCTTTTTTTGACCAAAGAACACAACCAAAGAATTCTTTCCTGCTTGGCCGGAATAATTTATCTGCCTCTTCACCTTTTATTAAAGCTGTGTAATCTCTGCCAACTTTTAATAGAACCCAACAGTTCCCTTTATTCCTCGCATAACTAGTTAACCACAAGCTCTGGTTCATACGCAGACCTATGCTTAAAACTTTCTTTGGCCAAGACTCTAAAAACTTCAATTCTATCCACCCAGAGTTTCCTTGCGTATCTATGTAATGGACATCTGGCATCCCTTTCATAACTTTGTTCTCAACGCGGTACATCTTCAAAGGCAAATTATTTCTTATTAATGTCCAAAAGTTTTTCTCACTCATATCACTCCTCCACTAAAAATAATGACATTGGGTCTTTAGTTATTATGTCTGCTAAATTCTTTTTCTCCCGCAGAGCTTTAATTATCTTGGTGTCTATGCTTTTACGAGTTTCTATGTCAATATAGGTAACATTGTTTTTAGTTCCTATGCGGTGACATCTATCTTCAGATTGCATTCTTATCTCTAAATCAAAACTGTTAGAATAATAAATAACGTAATCAGCCGCAGTTAGAGTTAAACCTATTCCGCCTGATTGGGGTTGGCCTACAAAATATTTAATTTTAGGATCATTCTGAAATCTGTAAACGGCTGTTTCTCTGTCGTCGTTTGATACCTCTCCGTGATAAGCTACTGCTTCTTCACCTAATGCCCTCTGTATGACCCTTAAATCAGCTTTAAAGCGAGCCCAGATTATTACTTTAGAATCAATATCTGACAGTATCTCTTTCAAAGCCTCTAAACGAGGATTTTTATCGTCTATTTGCTGTATGCCTTCTTCACCTGAAAACCATCCGCATAAAACTTGCTGAAGTCTTAATAGCCTTGTAATTGCTTCGGGTGCTTCAATTCTATTGCCGTCAAGTTCTGCGACAAAAGATTTCCTAAGATTTTCATATATTTTTTTCTGGTTAGGTGACAGTTCAACGTAATGCCTCTGGTAAATTTTATCAGGCAGATCTAAGCAGTCTTTTTTAAGAACTCTAAAACTGTGGCCTTCAATATTGTTAGTCAGCTCATCTACATTTTTATAACTAACAATCTGCTTGTTCTCAAAACCTCCCATATTGCAATATCTAGCTTTAAAAGAATAAAAGCTGTCATAACCTAATATCTGAGGGTCTAAAAATTTAAACTGGCTGTATATGTCTTCTGGCCCTTTGGTCACAGGAGTGCCGGTTAAAATCCTTCTGTATTTGGCTTGCTTTGAGAATTTAGTTATTATCTTAGTTCGCTTTGCTCCTGGACGTTTTATTCTAGAGCTTTCATCAACCACAAGCATAATCCTGTTACTCAGCAAAACCTTCATCATATACTTAACAGCAACTTGACTGGTGAAAGCCTCTACATTAAAACTAAATATTTTTAAACAGTCTGAAGAGGAAAGAACTTCATCAAATTTTTGAGATTGTTTCTTATTCATCCCAGAAGAATAAAATACTGAATTATGAATGCACCAGTCAGGCATATGGAAAGGTATTTCTATGTTTAACCAGTTCCGGTGAACACCGTTAGGTGCAATGACGACAAGCGCAGTTATCTCGCCTTTTGCATAAAGATAAGCAGCATTATCAATTATTACTTTAGTTTTGCCTGTGCCTTGCTCCATCAATAAACCAAAAGACTCATTGTCTCGACTCATGTAAAAGGCTCTGCGTTGGTGATCAAATGGTTTAGTTTTAAAATCAAAATCATCAGTTGAAGGCAAAGCGTCTTTTTTCATCCTTAAAGTTTCTTCAGCAGTTTTTAATTTTAGAATATAATCATCAAGTATTCCAGAAACAGTTTCGTCCCACATAGCATCTGGCCAGTATTTATGAATGCGTTCAATGTTAGCACCGGTGGGATCAAACATAAGACTCCTACCAACCCATTTTTTAAATCCAGGAAGTGAGTTCAACTTATCAAAGTTGCCCCCACCTAAAGGAACAGTCGCAATGCAATACTTGCCGAAAGGTGCTTTAGTTATTCTCATCATTGCCCTCAAGTTTTTCTTTAGAGGCCTCGCAATCACAAGGCTCAAGATTAACACAATCCCCATAGGGATCACTCTCATAAATGATCCCCCTGCCTTCGCATTTAAAACAATAATCCATTATAAATTACCTCCCTGCTGCTAGGGCAAAATCGAAATTTAATTGCCCATCGTCTGATGGTAGGAATTTAGGGTTTCTGATCTCGTGGAAACCTTTAACAAGTCTTTTTGCCCAGTGGTGGGAAGCATCCATTGCTCTCCACTCAGGAACTTGATTGTCAATAGTTGTCCAATCACGAGTATCAATAACAAGCACATGCTTAGTTATCTCAACAATATAAACTTTACCAGACTCAAGGTGACCGTCGTCAATAAATTTACGAAGGACTCTCCGCTTTTTAAGAGCAGTGTGTTTAGGGTCAACACCAAATCTCTGACAAGCCTTTGTGATGTTTTTAATAGTAACACCTTTGCAATGACGCTTACCTCTAATTGTTTTTAGAGTTTGGTAAGCTGGCTCGTATTTAATACCAGCAACAGTGGCAACTGAAAAAGGACCACACCAAGTAATCCTTGAATTACCGATCCAGTCAGTGATCTCTCTCGCATTTGGGTTATGTTTATTTTCCATCGTATATTCCTTTCTCAATTCTATAATTAACTCGCCACGCTTCCATAAGAGGCCTAAATCTCGAAGCAACTGATTTTTCAGCTGAAGTAAGTTGATTAATTATCTGCCCATAACGGTCTCGGTTTGAAAGAATCCTAGCCTCTAAATCTCTATGATTCCAAGTTTTGTCATCCTCTTTTTTTACCTCGCGGTCTAAGTTTTCAAAAGCCTCTAAAGTTTCCATAAAGTGTTGGAAATCTGGAGTGTTTCTAGGCGAGGTATCATTAGTATTTGTGTAAACTGGTGTTTTCATTTTATTTCCTTTCTCAAAATATACCTTCTTTTACGCTCTTTAGCCAGAGAAGTAAAGCGTTAAGTCAGAAATAAAGTGACTTTCTTTCCCTTTAAAAACAAAGGCTTACGAGAGTTTTCTCCATTTGTCTACATATATTTTTCTAAAACCTTTACGGAGTGTGCCTTTTATTAGATACCAATCACCAAGCCTGCCATCTTCAACTATGGCCTTCCCCATCTTAGGATATTTAAATCTATCAATTGTAGATATAATTGGGCCAGTGTCATCTTCAAAAGTCATGTTAAGCCAGAGGTTATGAGTCTCAGCTCTTCTGCCTCCTCTTTTAGCGAGGTTTACAGTTTCATTTAAATCTCTTAAATTCTTCTCTTTTAGCTTGCCGAAGAATACAAAAGTTCCTGGAGTGTCAGCTTCAAGATCTTGTATGTCAGTTATCGGGGTTTTTATATTATGAGAGGAGGGGTCTTTTTTAATATGTCCAAATCTACGTTCGCACTCAAATATATCGTCATATGGAGTCTGACCATTATCTAAAAGACTTTCTTGGCGAGGAGTTAGAGGTTGCTTGAACTCTCTTCTTTTTGCAATGTCTTCAGCTAACTTCGGACCAATACCTCTTATGCCGATAAGGCCACCAATCAGCTCTCCATCCTGTACAGACCAATTTAATTTAGATTTGTATTTGTCGTAAGGTTTGTGAACTAATCCTTCACGAGCAACCTCACGCAATAGCTTTACACCCTGATCATCATCTTTAACATTCCGTAAACAAGCCGCAGCAAATTCTAAAGGGAACTGGCTTTTAAGAACGCAACACCAATAACTTACCATTCCGTATGCTATTGCGTGGCTTCTGTTAAATGCCCAAGAGCCCATTGTGTTAATATTCTTCCAGACTTTAAGTGCTTGGTCTTCAGGTATTCCTTGGGATTCAGCTCCTGCCTTAAACCTTACCCAAAAAGTATCAAAATATTCTTCACCATAACTTTTACTCATTGCCTTGCGTAATTGAGAAACATCCTCCCAACTTAACTTACCCACATCTCTGGCGATTGTCATGACTTGTTCTTGGTAAACAACTACACCATTTGTTATTTTAGTTATTTCTTCAGTCATTGGGTGGAGGTAAGAAATAGGTTCAGAGCCGACTTTCCTTTTTATGTATTCAGTTGTGCCGCCAGAGTTTAATGGTCCAGGACGAGCAAGGGCAGTTATTGCTGCAATATCTTCAAAGTTGCTAATCTTCATTTGACGTGTTAATGATTGTAGGGCATATCCTTCAAACTGGAATATCCCTGCATATTTTTCATCATTAAGTATGCTAAAAGCCTTTTCATTTTCTAGTGGGAAATTAACGAGCTTCTCCCTCTCCCATCCGACCTGATCTAAAACATCTTGCAAAACAGAAAGCGTCCTTAGCCCCAAAGCATCAATCTTTAGTAAGTTTAAGTCTTCAGCATCTGATTTATCTATTTGGGCTGCACCGCTTTGCCCACTTACAGAGCAATACTTGCTAACTGGTTCTTCAGTGACTATTATGCCTGCTGCATGGACACCTGTATGTCGAGCGTGATTTTCCATCTTTGCGGCTATTTTCATTTGTGGGTATTTTTTAAGAACTTCTTTCCCGATATCAAGATCATTAAAGGTATCCATAATGCACATTGCCGCACGAGCATCACCAGAGCTCCGCTCTATTATAGCACCTTTCAAATCATTCACCTCCCAAGCCGGTATTGCTAATTCTTTAGCAACTTCAGTGATTGTGCTTTTAGCTTTGTACCGGCTAACAGTCCCTAAATGGGCAACCTTTTCAGCACCATATTTATCCCTAAGATATTGGAAAACCATCTCACGCCTGTCATCTTGGAAATCTATATCTATGTCTGGCAGGTCTTCCCTAGTTATATCTATAAACCTTTCAAATAATAAGTCGTGAAATATAGGGTCAACATCTGTAATCCCTGTCAACCAGCAAACTAAAGACCCAGCAGAAGAGCCACGAGCTGGCCCAACTAACATATGCTTTTTAGCATAATTTATCATGTCAGCGATAACGTAAAAATAATCTTCAAACTTTTTGCTTGAAATCATATTAAGTTCTCGCTCTAAACGATCTTTATATGCTGGGTCGGATAAGTCTACACCTCTTGATGGCGCTCCGTCTATGCACATTTGTCTTAAAGTTTTCTCAGGCTTGAAAGAAATCATTTGCGCAACTGGTAAATCTACATTACACAAATCAGCAATTTTATATGTATTGGCTATGGCTTCATCAGGCAACCAAGGAATGCAATCTAAAATCTCCCACTCGTTTAAAAGATGCATAGGAGAGGTTCTTTCAGTTCTGTTGCGGCCAACTAAAACTTCATATGCTTTTTTATCTGCAACTTTGGGATAATAATTATCACTTGTTGCAACTGGCTTAAAGCCTTTTTTCTCGCAGAACTCTAAAGCCTTGCGGGAACTCATAGGATTTATCTCAATGTACAGATCGTCTTTTTTGGTCAAAGGAAGCATTCCCCAATCAGGATGGCTACCACTTAAAATTATTACATTACTAGAGATATCAAATAAATCAGAATAACTTATCCTTGGGAAATAATAAAAATTTTCCTTTTGCGTGCTTTTAGTAACAAGTTCATATACCTCAGTCAGCCCAGAATTATTCTTTGCTATAAACGCCATTGAGTTTGAAGGTTGTTTAGTTCTTTCAGTTGAATCTTCTACAACTGCTATCTCAACCCCAAATATCGGCTTAACTCCTGCTTTTTTACAAGCATTATTAAAAGCCACATGACCCCAAGTGCCTGTATCAGCGATACCAATTGCTTCGCTCGCGCCATCAACAATTCCTTGAATTGGGCCATATGCTTTGCGGAAAGAATATTCTGTCCTAGTTCTTATGTGTAGCACTATATGTGTCCTTCTTTTTTATACCATTTCAGTATTTCTATGGTTGCCTCCACATCAGCTAAAGATCTGTGGGCATTTTTAATTTCATTACCAGTTACCTCTAAATGGATATCTCCTAACTTGCGCATCTTACCCCATACGCCCTGCCCGATCTCAACAGTGCAAATGTGATTAAAAGGCCAAGGGAATTTAGTCACCTTGTCAATTCTTTCAAGTTCATACCTTAATATCTTTCTGTCAAAAGATAAATTGTGTGCAGCAAGAGACCTCTGCCCTAAAAACCAATGGGATAATTCCTCGAAATGGGCAATAAAAGGCTTTTTATCTTTAAGGTCTTCATCTGTTATTCCTGTTATTTTAGTTATCTTTGGGTCAAGGCTATGTCCAGGATTGCACATAAACTCAATTCTTTCCATCTCTTCAAAAGTTCCATCGGTTACTTTTATAGCACCGAATTCAATTATCCTAGGTTGAAGGTCTAAATCAGACCCTTCAGCTTTAGGAAGTCCTGTAGTCTCTAAATCAAATACAATCATAATCTCTCCAATTTATTTTTTTCTTCTAATTCAAATGAATCAACTGACTCTAGCATGAATGAATAAACGCCCATATCGTGAACTGAATCAATTGTTCCTTCATCGACTTCTGGCCACTTTTGAGAATAGCGAGTTAGCTTGGCAACAACCATATTTATTATGCCGAACCGGTTCCAATCCTGAACTGTCTTTAAATTTATACCATCAGGAAATAAAGCAGACATTACTCTGCCGTGTTGCAAGTAATTGTCGCCATAACTTTCATTGCGTTGCTTAAATGTTTTAAGTGCTTCTTCAATACACTCAGCTGGGCTTTTTGAATCAGTCATTCTTGCCTCTCCAGAATGCATCTTCTACATCCACTTCATAATCATTTGCTTTATTAATCATCTCAATTAAATCTTGACGTTTTGCCGGTAGGTCGAAAAGCCTTGCGACTTTCTCCCCATCCAACTCAAGGTCATTACCTAAAACTCTTAATCCCATTAAAAATCTCCTGGAGCAACTTGCAAGCAGGTAACACCCTCACCTCTCCACATATCAACAACTGACTTTCTATCCTCAAGAACAAACCAGATATCTGAATACTCAAAGTTTTTATGAAATAACCTGTACTTGCAAATATGGTCGGGGGATTGATCTGAAATAGGTCTCATGATTATGTCATCATAAGGAACATCATTTAATTTAAGCCACTTTTTCACAGAAGCTCTGCAACTCTCGTCTCTTGCTGTCATTACAACAATTTTAGTTTCACAGTCTTTTATACCACGGACCAAATTACAAACATTCTCTATCGGCTTATCATTTATGCCTGCTTCATTAAAAGCCTTATAATCTTTTTCTTTATAAAGATGCATGCGCTGACTGGTGTCAGATATGGTTCCGTCTAAATCGACGATAACAGTCCTATTCATTTTATTTCCTTTCTAAGATATTCCTAAAATTTTCTTTATTCTTTCCCAAGTTGTTTCAGTTTTTTCAGACCCTTCATTGTAAGCCTCAAGCAATACATCTTGAGGTATGTTGGGCTGCCTTCTCCTTAATATATATCTTACAGTGCTATCTGACATATTCATAGACTCGCTAATTAATTTAACAGAGTTCGTTGGGCTAAGTTCATGAATTTTGTTAACTACTGATTGGCTGTATTTTTGTTTAAAAGACATAGTCTCTCCTCAATTTAAAGATTTTGACATTGATGGTGCTGACCACTCTTTTGGAGTTAAGAATGGCTCTGCCCATGGATGGATTTTAACAACCTCTTTTACCATTAGCTTAAACACCTGTTGATATTCGCCTTGAGCTCTGGGCGATAGCCTAGATTTAGCCATCTCGCTCAATGTTCGCAAATTAAACTTAGCAACAATGTTGGTGTGGATATTTGTAGGCAGTATGCCTCTGGCATCTTCTGCTGGGATGCCAAGTTCACGCAACTGTTGGTAATTCATATTAATAGCTTCCATTGCTTGATCATAAATCAACTTCTGCTTCTCATTTTCAGGCTCATAGAACCTGTCAGGAGTATAATAACTAAAGCCTACCATATCAACAGTCCTTTGAGATTGTTGGGCGTATGATGCTTGGCGAGTCCTAACAAATTGGTGGGTGAATCCTCTGCTTACATCTCTAACATCAAATGTGTAATCAATAAACTCCCATGACGACCTTATGGTGTTAAGCATATAATCTAGCTCTGCCTGCTTTTTTTCTTCAGGCCATTCTGATATTTTAGAATATGAATCATCATCATTCATCAACCTTGTGTTTTTAGTAAACAACAATAAGTCAACAGCATCGCTGGTCGCATTAACTAATTTAACTTTCATCTTCGATTCCTTTCTGAGAGTGAACTAAACGGGAATAATCATCTTTCCCTCTTATAAAACTTTCGACGATCTTTAAATCGTCAACAACATCATCAAGCAATAACTGCCGCCATGTTGCAAATCTTCCGACAGAGTAAATGTTATGCTTACTTGTCATCTGAAATATAAATTCTTTCCTGATGTTTTCATCAATTGGCCTTATCTTACCAAACTCTTGATGAGCGTCTGTCATGTTGATGAGCCTCTTTGGTGTAATACCAAAGTCGTCCATTAACCTTTCCATAAGGTGACCGCCTGCTTTTTGATCAGGTCTAGTCGAGAACTCTGAAATAACAACATTACCAATAACAGAAGTCCTATAGTGATTTGATATCGGGTCTGGATAATAAATAGTTTGGTAGATGTCGCAATCGGGCTGATCAATTATGGCTCTTTGAGTCCATATCTTTTGCTTTGGGAAATCAGGTATATCTTCCCAGTCCATTATTCTCATTAACATCGGCATAGGCAAAGTCGATATCAGTGGGCGTGTTGGCTCCCATTCAGACAACTCTTCAACCAAAGCTCTATCAACTTTTTTATCATATGTAATATTACAGCCCTCAGCCATATCACTTATGAGAGTCCAAGGTGCGATAAACCTTTCAGCACTATCTAAATTATTAATAGACCTGTCTGATATAGCACCTGTAACTTTTTGAGAATATAGATTGCTCAAGAACAGATTAGGCTCTGTGGTAATTTTACCATCGTATTTTATTGCCTTGCTGACTTTAACTTTTTTAAAAAAAGTATTAGTGGCTGTGCCAACTTTGTCACTTCTAAAGCGTAGCAAAGCTCCGTGGTTGTTTGGCAACTCACTTTGAAATTCATAGATAGTTGGCTTGTGACTGCGCATCATGTTAGCAGATAAAAGGCCTGCAAGTCCTGCTCCGAATATTATCATTAAACAAACTCCGTCATAGGGTGTTCGAGCAATTTCTCTATTTTGCGAAATACCCTGACTTGATTAGCCCTTTCTGAATCAGAAGGGTCTAGAACATCATCTGAACACCAAAGGCCATCTACTGCATCCCTGATTAACAAAAGCTCTTCATCATTAAATCTTACTTCATCCATTTACAATCTCCACGTGACCTTTATTCCAATCATGCCGAAGGTCTTGAGGTCTACCACCTTCAGCTAAATATGTTTCATAACTCACCGGCTCATCAGAGTTGATAAGTATACCCATAGAGTGAAAGCCGTGGGTGGCTTCTTTCCTAGGGTTTTTCTCAACTAGCTTTTTGAGGAACTTGCCTTTAGGTGAAGGCATTTTATTATTAGGAGAGGTAACATCTAAAGGTGGCAAGTCATTTGACTTTTTACCTTCGCATAATTTAAAAAGTTTCCTAGCAGAATGTAATCTAGGTTCGCCATCGTCACAAGTGTAGGGGGACTTATCATTTTTACAAAATTCATTAACAGTCCATCTGATCTGCTCATCAGTCATTAAACTGTCTTCGATGTCTTTAACTGATTGGCAGTAATAGATACCATTACCTTGAACTGTTACTTCTTCTTGGTAAGTAACTATCTTAGGAGCGATAACAGTTTTATCCGCTAAGATAACTCTGGGTGTTGTTATACCATATGTACATTTCATTTCATTATTTCCTTTCTCAAAATATACCCTATCTTATTACAATAAAGCAGAAGTGTAAAGCACTTTCTTTCCCTTTAAAATCAACAGCTTATCATATGCTGAAATAACGCAAGCTCCTAGGCCTGACTAAAAAAAGGTTTTCTTTAGCTCTCGTCAAAGCAACATACCAAACTCTATTTTCTTCGTCACTGCCTAAATTATCCCAACTCAGCTTACCCATGTCAGTAAGTAAAACAACATTGTCAGCCTCGCCACCTTTGCTTTGGTGGATTGTTGAAATTGTTATGCGAGGTTTGTCAGTAAACTTTTCTCCATTGCGGAGGCAAGACCTTAAATATTCCCTTTCGTCTGCTGGGAAATTTTTAAAGATAGCCATCCAATCTAAACTCGCAGCATCACTAGGCAACCCCAAATCATTTATCCTGTAAGATTCTTTCTTTTCTAGCTTAACATTAAAATTAAAAAACTTTATTAAATTTTTAGCTTCATGCATTGTTACCTCAATACCTTTACGCAAACGCTCCCAAGAAGTTATAGCTCGCGTCTCACTGCTGTCTAAAGAACTTCTGTTATTATAATAATATGCATAGCCTTGCTGACGAGCTGATTGCTTTAATCTGTTAAGAAGATATTTACTCCTAGCCATACAGAGCCATGTGCCTGTTCCTTTAAAATCAATTTGTTGCTCGTCTGAAACATATTCTACAGTTCCTTCTTCAGATTTAGGAGACCATTGTTTTACATATCTGTTTTTAATTCTATTAACCACATCATTGGCCAGCAAATGGACTGATCTTGGTATCCTGTAAGATTGTGGTAAAATTACCTTATCACCTTTAAGGTTTAAGAATTTATTGACGTCTGCCCCTGCCCAGCCAAATATTGCTTGATCATCATCACCGGCTATATAAATCTCTGATGCCTCTTTAGAAGCCATTATTGCCATCCTGTATTGCAGAGAACTAAGGTCTTGCGCTTCGTCAATTATGCAAATGTCTATAGGCAAAGAACTTCCGAACTGCTCCAACATATCAGTAAAATCTAAAAGGCCATTCTCTCTCTTGTAAGTTTTTAAACATCTGTCATATTGAATTGCAGCGTGTAGAGTTAAATCGTTTTGGTTTATTAGGCTGTGCTGTTTTTCAATAGATCTAAGGCCAACTCTTGCCAGAGACTCAACTCTTGAGCACTTATCACCTAATCCATAGCCTGTGTGCATTCCTATGTCTTCATCGTAAATGCCTTTAAATTCTACTCCTAAGATCTTGCCAAGCTTGCGATAGTGTTCATTGGTCATTACTTCGTCTCGCTGCAATCCTAAGACTTTAAAAGCAAGCGAGTGTAGAGTCCTAAAGTAAGGAAACCTGCTTTCATCAAATCCAAACTGTACCATAGCACGCTCTTGAGCTTCAGATGCAGCTTTACGAGTGAAAGCTAAATATGCTATGCGCTCAGGTGGCACGCCTTTTTTAAGAGACCTTTCAACTATGTTCAGGAGCTTTGTTGTCTTGCCTGTTCCTGGAGGTCCGAGAATTATCTGTACGCGGCTCATCATTTTCCTTTCTAAATTTCCATAAGATCCATTCATGATATCTTTCGGGTTCTTTGTCGTTGAAATTTCTTTCCCAGTCGTTAATCATTACTTTCTTACAGCTTCCGCAGACTATGTCTTTTTCTAATATTCTGCCATGGGTATGTTCTCCGCACCAGTCACAAGGAACAGTTTGTTTATAATAAGGTGACATTTAAAAATCCTCTGTTATAGCACTTGGTATATCTAGCATATCATCATCATCGTAAAAATCAGGTTCAGGTACTGACCAAACTTTAACTGTTTTAGATTTTATTTTAAATGTTTTCCTATCACCACCAATTGTCCTCAGCCAAGACCAGATCTGATGCTGGGAGGGATATCTAAATCTGCGTGCTTCAAGGTAGATAAATAAATCTTCTGATCTAAAATAAACTTTCCCTTCATCTGAGTCATGCCATGGCTTGCCATTCATTATTTCATCTTTTTGGCGTGCTTGAACTTTACCGGTTAAAAAGCTGTCTAACATCTTTTCAAACTGGCCTTGAGGCGATGCATCGTCAGGATCAACAATTACCTCTACACTAAGCAACAATTCATTTATTCTTTTTTCCCATTGCTGGGATGGCATTGTTGATGGGCATTTGTTTAATTTTTCAACGCATAACTTTTGCAGTTGCCTTTGGTCTAATAGTTGGGGTGTTGTTACTTCTATGCGTTCACCTTGCATTTCTATGTACCAACGGACTGATTGTCTGTTTTCAGTTTCGTATTTTGTTATTGAATCTACTTCAATTGAAACACCCCCACCAAAACCCCCAACACCATAATCTCTCTTCATGCATTTAGACTTCTCGCAATAGTTACATATTGGTGTTTGTTTGCATGTGTAGGCATATTCTTTTTTGCTTACTGATTTTACTAGAGCGTTAACTTCACTGCTTGGCAAAGGCTCAGGCAGATGCTCATAGTTAAACTTCATTAAATCTTCTTGCCAGTCGTCAGGATTCTTCTTGCGGTAATAAACGCCAACATTGAACAGAGAGATGTTTCGTCCACCTTCTGGGAATCCCATTGTCATAATGTGTTGTAAACAAGGTGGCCCATCTTCAAAATGATTAACGAGGTCAAATGTAAACTTCTCTAGATTTTCGTAATTGGTTCTTTTCTTTTCAGCAAGATCACAAAACTGTTTTAAATTTAACTTCTTGCCGTTGTGCATTGCATAGCGTTCTGTTTTGTCGCCATCCCAATATGCTAAATTTATCCAGTTACCTCTGTCACGTTCGTTCGCTCTAGAAATCTGCTTGGGGAAAATTTCTGAACCCCCATATCCTAACTGAGCTGCAAATTCATTTAATTTAGAAACCATATCCATCGCAGCAATTGCCGGCTCGCAAAATAAATACAAATGCGCACCGCCTGATTTACTTCTACATAATACTAATGGGGTGTCTCTTATTTTCTTTTCAAGCGACTCTAAACTTTCAGAGAGTTTTACCTCGCCACGGATATCTATATCAATAACCCCAAAGTTGCAGGAGTTATTTTCTTTTAGCATGATGATGCCTAATATATAATCGCCACCATTTAAATGATCTTCAAAATTCTTTTCAGTTGCCTGCTCGCTAACTGTTACTGCTCTGCCTGACATTTTGCCGTCAGCTTCTTCATTTTGAACCCTGTATTGTCCGTGGGCTAATTCATAACCTCTGAACAGGTTCATAAACCTCTTCGTTGTCATTTGCACTCCTTTCTAAAAAGTGGCAGACCCAAGGAGACGAATCTATGGGTCTGCCTAACGTAATTTACATTACGTCATCTTCGGGAGTGTCAGGTTGAATCCTGACTTCACCGCGAACTGCTTTGCTTTTTAGATCACGTGCCTGTAAGTAGATATTACCACCATTAGGTAAATTCTGGATTATGCCGCCTGAATCAGCATCATAAATCATTTCAATCTCCCAATTCATCCACGCCCCACTATCATTACTCTCAGGCACAGAGGTTATTTTGTATGCTGTCCAAAACATTGCTGGGTTAAACATTGACCCTACTTTATTAGGATCAGCAATCATTAAACGATTCATCATAGAGTTCCATCTTTTAGATTTTTTAAGTGCTGAGGAACTCATAGAGATAAGTGCTGGGGAGTAATTGCCATTTTTATCTATGACATAAACTAAATACTCCGCAGTCAGAGTCATAACATTTCCCTCTGGATTGCGCAATTTATATTTATCATCTAAAACGCAATTTGAAACATTAATATTTATGCCATGGTCACCAACGAATTTACGGTCGTCAGTCCACTCAATGTAAGTCTTGCGGAAAGTTATAGGCACAACAGTTATGCCTTTTTCTCCGTCAAACAGTTCATTCGTAACATTATCAAATATGTGGCCTTCTTCTGCACCTTTTATATAAGCACCCTCTGATTTTTTAACTTGGGGTGAGCCTGATTGTAAAATTCTCAATCTTGGTATCAGCATATCTTCTGCTGTCATATTTTCTGATGCTGTGCCTGCATCTTCTAATAAGATTGAGGTATCAAATGCAACTACATTAGTTGGCTTTACTTCTGCGATTTCTTTATCTGACATTTCTGTCTCCTTTGATTTTGGCTCTACGACCTATGAAAATTTTAAAGAGATCCTGTGGGACATCTTTACCTTCTGCCATGCGCTCTTTGATAAAACTATTTAAAGAGCTGTGATGCACGCCAGTTGCTCGACGATAAAAAATATTACGAGTGCGCAACTCTTCTGCAAAATCATTGCACGCTTTATCTTCATCTCGTCCGAATTGAACCTCAACATTACTTTTTATTAAGTCTCCGGCACTTTGTGCCCTTAACCAAGCAAAGCATTGTTGTTGACGTAACTCCAATTCAGCTCTGTCTTCGCCTGATGCTTTTGAAATTGCACCAGCAGAAGGTATAGAGCCTGAAGTTATTTCATTGACTTCAACCTTAGCACCGTTGTTAAGGGTAAAATCTTTGACATTCAATTCTTGCATTAAATCAGGCAAGTCATGTTCAGCCAACTTCGTCAGGTTCTGCTTTTTTTGCTTCAATAGCTCTTCTAGTCCGTTTATCTCTATTTCTAGATCAAACATATTCTGAGCCATTTCAGTAATTGCACCTAGTGAGTTGGACGCAGGTGCTACGTCCTCAAGCAGATTGATAGTCATGGTTTTCCTTTCTCATCTCTAAGGCAACAGGCATATAAAAACCTTTTCTTCTATCTCTGTGCCCTGCTTCTTTATCTCGCTCCCATCTTAGGATGCGAATTATTGGTGACATTTCAGAAGCAATCATACAAGTTATCATCACAGCTATCGGGTCACCACCTCCTGGCCACAGGATGTAATCGTCTGGGCCAAAATCTTTCAACTTCTGTCTAGCTTTATGAATTGATGGGCTAGGTAAAAATTGAGGTTTTTCATTGGGTTCGAAAACAACGTCAAGTGTGCCATATCGTGAAGCATCACTTAAATCTGGTGTCCAACCAAACTTGTTTTCTATAGGTCTATTAACTATAAAGACCTTTGGAGCTCTATTTGCCATTCTATATCCTTTCTCAAGAAATTTTATTCTATCTTATTTTTTCACAGAATAAAACAATTTATTTTCAAAGAAGCCACTCACATCATTCATGTAGTCCCAGATGTCTTCACACCAAGGATATGTATTTTTAGGCTTTGGGCCAGTTTTTTGTCTTATGAAAACACGTCCATTTGGGTTCATCGCCCATTTAAATTTTTTGTCTTTAGGTTTGTGTTGATGCATTATTGGCTTCCTTTCTCAATAAATATAATAGTGATCTATAAAATCTAAAAAGTAAAGTTTTATTTTTGGTTACCGGAGTTTTGTATAAAAAATTACTGTGACCCCAGAGTTTCCCTAGTTTCTCTTCTTTTAGTTTTATGGGGGACGTCCTAGAATTATGGGGATAGTTATATAGGGGAGAATTCTAGGACAAAAAATAATTTCTTAAAAAAAGCACTTTTGGGGAAACCTTGGGAACCTTTTGGGAAAAATCTTTTAATAACAATATGTTAATTAGGTTTCCTTTCTCGAAAAACTGGGGAAACTGTACCCCAGTGTCTGGGAACTTTCTTGTAAGTCGTTGTTATTAAAGGGAAAGAAAGTGCTTTACCTTTCTAATTAAATACAGTAGAAGAGGGTATACATTGAGAAAGGAAATAAAATGTACAGAAATATTTTAGATAAAGTTGAGCAAAGTTATTCAGAAAACAAAAAAGGTTTTAAAACTTATGCAACTTGTGAAAATGCAGTAAAAGCTATCAAACCACAGCTTAAAGAAGTTGCAGACATGCATGGTTTACCAGATGATATTTTTTACATCCCAGTACTTATCCCAAGCTGTGGAAGATGGACAGTATTTGTTTTGTTTTCAAATTGGATGAGCATACACAAAGCCGGTGGATATGCCCTTGAATTTTCAGCTCGCGGATTTTGGCAAGTTTAATTAATCAGGGGAGCTTCGGCTCCCCAACATATTGAGAAAGGAAATAATATGTTTTATAAAATACGTCTAGTTAATATCCCTCACTCCTCGGCTGAAGATAAAGTTTTTGGAGAGATTATGGATGCTATTGTTGCAGCAGAGAAGACTGGCTTTGAGACTGCTGTTGAAGGTTTTTTAAATACTGGTGGGGGTGCTACTGTTTACGGAAGTTACTCTCCAGTTATGGGGTGGCAAACATGAATAGATTTATAATTGATGAAGATCCTGATTCTATTGCTAGGGCGTTATGCGATCAACACGTTGTAAAAATGCCCTTAGAAGAGGCTCAGATGTTATGTACTGGCTTATGGCACCACGCCCCAGAATATGCAGAAAAAGAAGGCTTATATCGGCCGGTTCACCAGAAACATCCCTGCACTCTTTGGGCTATGAAGACGCGATATAACTTCCGGTTTGCTTATAATTTGTATTGTGCTATGTTAAGGGAATATACTTATCGTTATGGTAAATATCACGGTGCAGGAAAACACAGGCAATCTATTGCAGTTGGCATTGGTCTTATTCCTAAAGGTAATATGAAGATGCTTACGGTTATGCCGCAGTGCTTTAGTGGGCATGATGATCTTAAAACGGCTGAGAGTTATCCTTTAGAGGCGTATCGTAAATTTTATAAGAAAGATAAGATGGGCTTTGCTAGATGGAACAAAAATAGAGCAATGCCTGATTGGCTAAATTGACCAGAGAATGTGTTCGTTACTTAGTACTTTCTTTTTGTCTTTTATTCAGTTACACTTAATTGTCAGTTGACCACTGCAAGTAAGGTTGGGAGATAAAAAGATATGGCTACAGAAAAGCAAAAGAAAGTACAAGTCAAAAGACCGGTTAATAAAAGTGCCCCAGTTCAACCAGATAAATGGGATGGTAAGTTTAAATCAGTTGAACCCTTGAAGAATCAGAAGCCTTCACGTGAAAGAAAGAACAGATATAAGTGGAATCATCCTGCTACTATCAATTGGATAATGGGGCAAGCAGATCCGGTTGGATTTCTTTCCGGAGTTATGCAAGGCAGAGAGATGTTCAGTGTTTATACGCAGGACGAACAAGGTAATGTTCAAGACATTGGTAAGGTTGGTGCGGATCCTGAGTTGAGGATAATGGCTGCAAAAACTTTGTTGTCAAAATGCATGCCTGACTTAAAGGCAGTTGAAGTTACAGCTCAGATTGAAGAGAAGAAAATTCTTGACATAAGCAAATTAACAGGAGACGATTTAAATGCAATTGAACGAGTTCTTGAGCACGCTATCATTGAAGGAGATCAGAGCGGAGAAGATGCGGAGATCCTTGAAGGAGTTTACCAAGAGCAGTTGGCAGGCGATTGAGCCAGGACGAGACTTCTATGATAACTGGCACATTGATGCAGTAAGCGATCATTTACAGGCAGTTGTTGAAGGTGATATTAAAAGGTTGATCATCAACATACCTCCTCGCCACATGAAGTCTATCTCAGTTGCAGTTGCTTTACCTGCGTGGGCTTGGACCATTCAGCCAGAAAAGAAATTTCTTTACGCTTCATATGCCGGCTCTCTTTCCATCAGGGATAGCGTTAAGTGCAGGAGATTGCTCGACAGCCGGTGGTATAAAGAGCACTTTGGAGAAACTTTTAAGCTGACTTCTGATCAGAACCAGAAACAACGCTTTGAGAATAATAAAACTGGCGCGAGGATTGCCACCTCGGTTGATGGTGCTTTGACTGGTGAGGGTGGTGACATAATTGTTATTGATGACCCACATAATGTCAGGGAGTCTGAATCTTCAACAGTTAGAGAAGGAGTTTTAGAGTGGTGGGACCAAGCCATGCAAACCCGACTCAATGACCCAAAGACTGGTGCTTTCATAATTATTATGCAAAGAGTTCATGAGAACGATTTAACTGGCCATATATTATCTAATGAGTTAGGAGATGAATGGGATCACTTGTGCTTGCCTGCTCGGTATGAAGTCGGCCACCCGACAATAACAAGGTCTACACTTAATTTCTTTGACCCAAGAACTAAAGAGGGAGAGCTTCTGTGGCCAGATAGGATAGACGATAAAACATTAGCAAACCTTGAAAGAAGTTTAGGGAGTTATGCAGCTGCAGGCCAACTACAACAAAGGCCAATGCCCAAAGGTGGTGGGATACTTAAAGCAGAGTGGTGGGTGCCATGGGAAAAAGAAGAGCTACCAAGTAACATTGAATATGTTTTACAGTCTTGGGATACTGCATTTAGTACAAAAGAGAATTCATCTTACTCCGCTAGGACAACTTGGGGTGTGTTCCGGAACAATGGCCAAGTAAATGTAATTGTAATTGATATGTGGTATGATAGAGTCAGCTATCCTGAATTAAGAAAAATAGCTCAAGAATCTTACGAAGAGTGGGAACCTGACGCAGTTTTAATAGAGAAGAAAGCATCAGGCCAATCTCTATTGCAAGACTTACGTATGGCCGGCATTCCTGTATTAGAGTATTCCCCAGACAGAGATAAGCAAGCTAGAGCACATGCAAGCTCTGCATTACTAGAAGACGGAAGAATTTACTTTCCTTTTAATAAAAAATGGGCTAAAGATTTAATAGACATCTGTGCAGCATTCCCAGCTGGAGATAATGATGACATCGTAGATACATGCACGCAAGCATGGTTAAGACTTAGAAAAGGATGGTTTGTTACTCATTCTAACGATTATGAAGAAGACGAATATCCGGAAAAAAGAAGGATGACTCTGTATGGCTAGAGAACCTGTCTCTCTGAATAGAACCAACGTACCATTTATTGAGGCCTCGCCTCCGGATGATTTACAAATTGAAGATATGGCCAATGGCGATGTTTTAATAGGAGAGCCAGAGGACGAGCCTGAGCAGATAGACAATCAGTTTGACGAAAACTTAGCTGAAACATTAGACCCAGTAGAACTTAGACGCAAAGGTCAGACTCTTATTTCTTATTATGATAGGGATAGAGATGCTCGCTCTGAATGGGAAAACAGATATAAAGACGGGCTAAAAACATTAGACCCTGACGGTGGCATGGATGAATCTGAAGATGAACGTGCAACACGCGGTTTATCAACAGTTGTTCACCCAATGATAGCAGAAGCAGCATCGCAATTTAACGCAAGAGCAATCGCAGAACTATACCCATCAGGTGGCCCAGTTAAAACTGTCATCGTCGGCGACACAAATTCAGAGCTAGAAGATCAAGCCAGACGTGTTCGTGAATTTATGAATTACCAGATTACTCAAGAGATGCCTGAGTATTTCCCAGACTTAGATCAAATGCTATTTCACTTACCTTTAGTCGGTCAGACTTTTAAGAAGGTTTGGTGGGATGCGAATATGGACAGGCAATGCTCCCAGTTCGTAAAGGCTGAAGACTTTGTTGTGGCTCCTGAAAGTAAAGATTTACAGACCTCCCCCAGATACACGCATGTAATACAAATGCCAAGGAACGATTATAACAAATATGTTCAGTCAGGCTTTTACATGCCAACTGAATATGCATCCTCAGTAATAGACCCATCAGGCGATACCATTGGCCAGATTGAAGGTGTTAATGAGAATGATGATTCTGAAGACGACACTGTAACGCTTTTAGAGATGCACGTTTACGAGATTTTTGAAGGCATTGACGATGTTGAATATAAAGAGGACGAAGTAAAAGTCGCCATACCATACGTTGTTACAATTGATTACAATAATGATAACATAGTCAGCATCCGCAGAAACTGGGAAGAAGATGACGAAAGAATGGAAAGAAGAAACTGGTTCGTCAGTTATAAGTTCCTTCCTGGATTAGGATTTTATGGCTTTGGTTTGTATCATCTTATTGGCGGTCTTGGTAAAGCTGCAACCGGTTCATTAAGAGCTTTGTTAGATTCAGCGGCATTCGCCAATATGCAAGGTGGCTTTAAGTTAAGAGGAAGAGTTTCAGGCGGAGAAGTTCAGGTAAATCCTGGAGAGTTTGTAGACTTAGACGCAACAGTTGACGATGTTAATAAGGCAATTATGCCACTGCCATTTAAAGAGCCAAGTCAGTCTCTTTTCAATCTTTTAGGATTTATTGTTCAAGCTGGACAGCGATTTGCAAGTACAGCTGATTTAAATGTTGGGGATGTAAACCCGAATGCACCTGTTGGTTCCACTGTGGCTTTGATAGAGCAGGGCAGTAAAGCGTTCTCGGCCATTCACAAGAGGTTGCATTACGCTCAAGGTCAAGAGTTCAAGCTACTGGCTGAACTGAATGCAGAAAACTTGCCTGAGTCGTTTACATTTTCGTTATCTGGCAGAAGTGAAAAGATTTTCGCGGCTGACTTTAATGATCGCATTGACATCCTCCCTGTCAGTGACCCCAACATTTTCTCAAGCACCCAAAGGATAGCACAAGCACAAGCAATCTTACAGCTCGCGCAATCAGCACCTCAATTTCACGATATGTACCAAGCATATAAACGTATGTATGAAGCGATCCGCATACCAAATATTGACGAGATACTTAAAAAGCCAGATGAAGCTGTCCAGATGGACCCGATTGACGAGAATATGTCAGTTATGTACGGCAAACCTATCCGAGCATTCCCTGAGCAAGATCACAACTCGCACATAGCAGTTCACATGCAGTTCTTACAAGATCCATCATTAGGTGGCAATCCTGGAGCTGCACAAATGCAACCTATACTTATCGCCCACCTAGCAGAACACATCGCATTGCTTTACAGGGTTCGCATGGAAGCCGGCATAGGAATGGAGATGCCTCCATTACCAGACTTTAAAGACCCAGAATTTAAATTTGAAGATGTAAACCCAGAATTAGACCGGTTAATTAGCCAGAGGGCAGCTCAAGTTGTACAGGCATCGCCTCAGATGCAACCAATACCAGCATTACAGCAAGCCATGCAGCAAGGCCAACAAGGAAACCCATTACAATATGCGCAACAACTTGCCGAGCTTGAAACACAAGCACTCCAAGCTAGGACGCAAGCCCAAATCGCTGCAGACCAAGCTAAAGCACAGGCCTCAATTCAAATTAAACAGGCTCAAGCCCAACAAGATATGCAAATAGATGAGATGAAAGCCCAATCAGACTTACAAGCTAAAATAAAAACATTAGAAGCTGAACTTCAATTAGAGCGCGAGAAAAATGCAGCAGACATACAATTAGAACGAGAGAAGAATGCGGCAGAGCTACAGATGGAGGCAATGAAGAACGATGGCATATGATATGTTAGCCTCCATAGCACCGATTAATCCTCAAGCATTTGGGCCTATTATGCAACAAGGCCAACCCCAACAGGGAGGAATGCCCCCACAAGGCGTAGAAGGTCAAGATGATATGATGATTCAATATGTATTAGACAAAATAAAAGAAATTAGAGGCGGAGAAAGTCAACGTGGCGGTGCATTAAGCGGAGTTATCGCTTCAATGGCCAAAGGCAAAGGAGCTTAAATATGTGTTTTGGTGGCAGTAAAGGTACTGGTGGGAATCAAGGTGGTAATGCTAATAAAGAAGATGGGGAAATAAGAAAGCAATTTACTAAAGAAGGCAAAACAGCCAGAGAAGCTAGAACTTATTTCAGAGATAGAGATGCAGGCAAGTTCCTTAATTCAACAAATTACAGGCAAGATAAACTGGGTAATGTTAAAATAGACACAACTCCTAAATATTTTAAAGACCAAACAATAGCTGATGTTTTAGATCCTGATATGTATGATGCTACTAAAGTTGATACGACTATTACTTTTGGGGAAAGGGAAGAAGCCGGTTACAACAAATACAGTAAGACGGATATGATACAGGCGCGGTCTAGATTTAATAAATATGGTCCAGACTCTAAAGCTGCTATCGCAGGAGATATAAAAACAACTCCTTTTGACATGGTAGATTATGATAAATTTGGAACTGTTCAAGGATTAGGTTCAAATAAATATATGGATGAAAGAGGCAGAGGCCAATTAGTTTTTGATCCTGGAGCTGCTATATACGGCCAACCAGCACTTACAGATAAAGGTGATTTAGATCCAAAATACGACAAAACTAGAGAAAGTTTAGTTGGCAGAGGTTTAACCAATTTTACCCAAGGCATACAAGACAACCCTCTTAGATTGCTCCCATTCGTTGGCACTGCACTCAGCTTTATTGATAAATTTAAAAAAGGCAGATCAGAAGAAGTTGCTGAGGTTTCTAATAAACGAGGAACGAGGACTAGTGTCGATGATTATGATAATATGGGGGGATTGAGGCCTGATTATTATGATCGATATTTGGGAGACGATCAATATGATGCATTCGGAGATTCAGCATACCCATCTATGAAATCAACCGGTGACATAATAGGAAGAGCAGACCAATTCGGTGAAGATTATATTGATTTTAAAGGAAATAGAATTAAAAACAGATATGTAGCCCCAAAAGGAAGCCTTTATGAACCAGGATATATAAAAGCAGGTAAGGGGATCTGGGATGGGCTTCCCTATTCCAGTAGGAGTCGCAACAGGCAAGACGAAAGGATGCTTACTCTATCAGAACTTGCAAATACAAAAAGGGGAGTGGCAATGGCTTCTCCTTATTACACAAAAGGCGATGATGTTATTGAAACAGAAACCCAAGGTGCAATCCCTCGAATAACCCAATTAGCATCCGCAAGAGGATTTACCCCTTATGATGATTCTGGCTCTAATGTTAACGATGATCCTCCTGTTGACAACACAACAACTGAAAACACAACAAACACAGACCCATACGCAGATTACGCTGAAGCGGACACAGCCCCAATAACAGGCATTGGTCAAAGCAGCTATGGAGGCAAATACTCTTATGGAGCAGCCGCAGGATCAGTTCCTAATTCACCATTCTGGGCAAGGTATGGTTTTACCACCGGCACAGGATACAACCCTTCAGTTCAAGCCAGATATATTAACCCAACAACCAAAACTTACTTTATGGCACCTGCAGGATTAAACACACCGCCAGCATGGCAAATAGCATAAAAGGAAAAATACAATGGCAGAACGAATACTTTCAGCACCTCCTGGAGGAACTGGGCCTTCTCTTGAAGAATTAATCAACCAATCAGGATTCAATCCCCAGCAAATGGAAATGATGAATATGATTATGAATGATTTCCCTGATACTTGGAGCATTGACGAGCTGGCAGATATATTCTTAAGCATAGATTCCCAAGGCATTAATGCAGGCGACGAAATGTTTACAGAGCTTTATGGAAATGGATCAGCAGTCAGAGAAGGCGAAATGCCAGCAAGGTCAGCAGTCAGAGAAGGCGAAATGTCTGGAGCTTTATCAGCTATTAGAGAAAGCGAGATGCCTTCAGGTACAACAGGAGTTGTAGCAGGCAGAGATGGCGGAAGAATATTTACTGGGGGAGTTAAATCTTTACAGGATATGGAACGAGATGACATGATGAGATACGACCCACCAGACTTAAGAAAGCAAGAAGAAATTTTAATGAGAAACCTGACAGGAAGGTAATAAAATGGCTGAAGTAAATGTAGAGAACATGGAAGAGAATGCAAATCTCTTTGAAGAAAAAATGGGATTTTCTCATAGTGCCGCAGGCGTGGAAATGACTGACGATCAACTTGTAAACTTCTTATTGCTTTGTCACCAAGCTGAATACGGCATGACTGGGGAATCATATGATGAAGAAGATATGATGGAAGGAAGCGACGGAAAAGAAGTCAAGGTCAAAGTAATGAAACTTGGCGGTGAAGATGTTCATGGAATGATGAACAAAATTCTTGGCGGATAATGCCAGTTAACAAAGGAAGGAAGACACAATGAAATGGATTTTAAATAGACTGTCTGAACCATCATCTTGGGGTGCTATTGGAGTTGGCGTAATTGCTGTAGGAACAATCATAGGAATAGGCGAATTAGTTTTCGTCGGCTTGGGTTGTGCTATTCTTGGTTTAATTCTTTCAGAAGAAGCAAAGAAGTAAATGGCAAAGCAAGGATTGTATTCTAACATAGCTGCCAAAAAAGCTAGAATAAAAGCTGGCTCTGGCGAAAAGATGCGTAAAGTTGGCTCCGCAGGTGCACCCACAAAAGGTGCATTTAAAGCTGCGGCCAAAACAGTTAAGAAAAGGAAAACGTAATGGGCAAAGGTCTGAAGCATTACTTTAAGACTGGTAAAGAGCATAAGGGTGCCACCCACAAAGATGCAAAAGGCAAAGTTATGTCTGGGGCAAATCACACTGCCTCCAGCAAGTTTCTGGTTCACATGAGTGGTCTGTCGGCTACAGCTAAGAAAAAAGCTAGGGCATAATGGCTACATACAAAGGTAGAAGTGTAAAACTTAACAACCCCAGACGCATATCAAAAGGCGAAACAAGTTACGGCAAAAAGAAGTCTGTAGTTTATGTTAAAGATGGTGAGAAGGTTAAGCGCGTTACTTTTGGTGATCCTAATATGCGTATAAAGAAGAATCAAAAAGGTCGCAGGAGCAATTTTAGATCTAGACATAATTGCGATACTCCTGGACCAAAAACAAAAGCAAGATATTGGTCTTGCAGGGCATGGTGAGATGGCAAGAGCAGCAGTTAAAAAAGTAGCACAAGCTGAAATCAGAGCAGCAAAAAGTTTTCTAAAGCGCAGAGGTTTAGATAATGAAGACGTAAGCCCAAGGAAATTTGCCCAAGCAGCAAAAGAATTAGATAAAGGCTTTGTAGAGACTCTTAGAATTTTAGCTCGCGTATTATCAGGTGGACAAGTTTAGTGGCAGAAGCTATTGAAAAAGGTGCATTAGCTGCAAGTAAGGCTCAGTTTATAGGAAATGTCCCTGAATCAAGTAGGTATGGCGGAGAAACAATAAGAGATAAAGCCAGAGGTGCTCTTTTTAATTTAGGAATAGACAGACGCGGAGTAAATACTTTGATTGGCGATATGAGAGCTGATAATATAATAGACAATATTGGTCTTGTAGATTTAACACCTGCAGCTTTACCGGCAGTAATACAAGAAGGTGCGAGATCTTTAAAACAAGGCGATTATGTTTCAGGAATTGCAGACTTAGCTTTCTCTGCATTAGAGATGGCTCCTGGATTTAAACTCGCTTCACCATATGTAAAAAAATTAATAAAAATTATTGCTAACAAAGCTAACAAAGCTGCACCAGTTGACGAAACTAAAAGAAAACTAATGCAAGGCGGTTTGGCTGCACCGATCGTTGCGAGCTCTGGTATCTTAAGCCAACTTCCTATTGGGAAAATAAACGAGGTTGTGCCAGTAATTAAAGCTGTTGGGAGAGTTCTGCCAGCAGACTTCTCTATAGCTTCTCTAAAAGATTTTAAAAAAGGATTAAGATCAGCCAAAGCAAATGCAAGAAATGAATGGAAAAATTTTGATCCAGAGATGGGAGAAGACATTATAAATCAGCTTGATGAGATGCCCCCCGAAAAGCAATTCTCCGAGCTTGAAGATACTGGCCACATGGATGTAGAAGCCTTAATTAAAAATATAAAACAAAAATATCCAGGAGCTAGCACTGATGAAATATTAAAATTATTCCCATCAGGATCGACTTCAAGAGCGTCAATAAAAATGATTGATCCTAATTATACTTTTGTTGAACATTCTAAAAAAGCCTTCGGAAACAAAGAAGATGCTATAAAAGAGCTAAACTTACTTAGAAAGAAAAATCCTAATGTTGAATTTACTTCACTTTTTTCAGAATCGAGAGGGCATCAGATATATTTCAAAAAATTAGACAAAGATGTTGTAACTTACTCTAACAGAAAAAAATTTCCTAATGCACAAATTGACGACACTCTTTGGTATGATCCTGATTTTTACATCCCATCATCAGAGGCACCAGTATAATGAGTTACAAAGGTAAAATCATTTCTGAACTTAGCGATGTGGCATTTAGATGGATATCGTCTGTGGCCAGCAAATTAAATTTTGGAGTTGATGAATTAGACCCAGCATTTTTAAAAACGTTAAAAAATTTAGATATAGAAAACCCAGACGCATTTGACCTTT
>ENA-ORXF01000557-ORXF01000557.1-marine-metagenome-genome-assembly--contig:-NODE-557-length-26694-cov-10.049217_pt1 | contig 26694 bp, 26 predicted proteins | sample MGYA00237864_ERZ511476 | MGnify/ENA primary metagenome ERZ511476 (study PRJEB26306, sample SAMN06343908) | marine metagenome | isolation source: coastal waters | place: Atlantic Ocean: West Antarctic...
AAATTAATATAACAGAACTTGTTTTACGAGATGGGCATCAATGTCATATTGCAACTCGCCTAAGAACTGAAGACATGTTGCCAGTATGCCCGATGCTCGATAAATTAAATTTTTGGTCAATTGAAGCTTGGGGTGGTGCAACTTTTGACGCATGCGTTCGTTACCTAAAAGAAGACCCGTGGGAGCGACTAATTAAGTTAAGAAAAGCACTTCCAAACAGTAAAATTCAAATGCTACTAAGAGGGCAAAATTTATTAGGGTATCGGCATTATTCGGATGACGTCGTAGATATGTTTGTTAAAAAGTCAGCTGACAATGGTGTGGATGTTTTTAGAATATTTGATGCACTTAATGATATTAGAAATATTGAGGTTTCAGTAAAAGCAGTAAAGAAATATAAAAAACATGCTCAGGGAACAATTAGTTACACGACATCTCCCGTTCACAACATCGAATACTTTGTAGGTTTAGCTAAAAAAATAGAAGAGCTTGGTTGTGACAGCCTTGCAATTAAAGATATGGCTGGTTTATTAACACCTAATGTAACAAAAGAGCTGGTTCAGGCGTTAGTTAAAAATATTACCCTTCCAATTCATATGCATTGTCATGCAACATCCGGTCTTGCTACTATAAACCTTATTTCTGCAGTTGATGCAGGGGCAACAACAATTGATACATGTAACTCAAGCTACTCGGAAGGAGCTAGTCATCCAACTACTGAGTCAGTAATTGTAGCTCTTGAAGACATGGGATACAAAACTGATATTGATTTATCTAAAATGGATGAAATAACTGAATATTTAAAAGAGAATAGAAAAAAATATTGGCAATTCGAATCTAAATTTACAGGATTAGATCCTAAAGTATTAATTAATCAGGTTCCTGGAGGGATGATTTCAAATCTATCTAATCAACTGAAGGATCAGGGTGCACTAGATAGGATGGATGAAGTTTTAAAAGAAATTCCTGAGGTAAGAAAAGATTTAGGGTATCCCCCACTAGTAACACCAACATCTCAAATTGTTGGTACGCAGGCAGCATTAAATGTCATTACAGGTAAAAGGTACAAAACAATTACGACTGAAGTGAAAAATTATTTCTTAGGTCAGTATGGCATGCCTCCAGGTAAATTAGATAATGATATAAAAAAAATAGCTATAGGGGACCAAAAAGAAATTACATCAAGACCAGCGGATAGCTTAAAACCTGAAATAGCCAATCTTAAAGTGAAATCAGAATCATTTGCAAGGTCTGATGAAGATACATTAACTTATGCAATGTTTCCAGATGTAGGTACAACATTTCTTCAAGAAAGAAATGCAGGCTCTCTAGAGCCAGAAGAATTATTAAATGAAGAAGAAGAAATGCAAAAAGGAGATCACTACGCCCCTTCTGAATTCAATATTACATTGCATGGTGAGACTTACCATATAAATTTAACTGGCTCAGGTGATCCAAGTGAAACGGAAAGGCCATTTTATGTATCAGTAGATGGAATTTCAGAAGAGGTTTTAGTTGAGACATTGGATGAGGTATTAGTTAATAAACCAACTTCATCAAGCCCAAATGAATCTAAAATAACAAATAAAAAAGAAAGTTCAAGTGGAAGACCAAAGCCAACCCATGATGGGTGTATTACAACTGCAATGCCTGGAAAAATTGTTGAAATCAAGGTTGCCATTGGCGATAAAATTACTGCAGGTGATAGCGTTGTTGTGATCGAAGCAATGAAAATGGAAAATGAAGTTCAATCTGCAATATCTGGAACAGTTGTTTCAATCAATATCAGTAAGGGTGATGAAGTTTCGCCAAATGAAACCTTACTTGAGATTCAATCATAGTTGCCAATTAATCATGCCTCAAATTATCCTTGCATCCTCGTCAATTTATAGAAAAGAATTACTTAATAGATTGTTATTGGAATTTAAAATTGTTAAGCCAGATGTGAAGGAAGTTAGGCTAGAGTCAGAAACAGCATATAACACTGCTGATAGGCTAGCAGAAGAAAAAGCTAAAAAAGTTTCTATCCAATTTAAAGATGCAATTATAATTGGATGTGACCAGACAGCAGAATATAGCAACATTCAAATACAGAAGCCACTAAACTTCAAAACGGCTGTATCGCAATTAAAAAAATTAAGCGGGAAAAGGGTAAATTTTCATAGTGCTATTTGTGTCCACTATGCCAAAAAAAATATATTCCAAAAAAAAGTTATTAGTTTTGATGTGAAATATAAAAATTTAAATTCGAAAGAAATTAAAAATTATTTAGAAATAGAAAAGCCTTTTAACTGTATAGGTAGTATTAAATCAGAAGGTTTAGGAATAACCCTTTTAGATGAAATTAATAGTAGTGACCCAACTGCAATAATAGGCTTACCCTTAATCACTTTAGTTAATATGCTTCACAAAGTTGGAATAAATATTAATGGAGGGTAAACCTAAAACTTTAGGTGTACTTTTCATAATTCCTTCCTCTATCGAACAAAATGAAAATGTAAATTTTCTAATAGATGAACAAAAAAAACTTTTACATAATATAAAATATTTTATTGTTGAAAATGAAAAAATAGCTAGAAAAACAATTAAAGAGTTCGGGTTAAAATCTGACATTCAGTCAGTCACACTTTTTAAGTGCAACAATAAAGTAAGAATTAATGATTTAAAAGAGTATTTTAATCCAATATATCATGGAAATGATATGGGCTTACTTTCTGACTCTGGGAGTCCATGTATTGCTGATCCTGGATCTAAGATAGTTGAGTATGCTCACTTAAACAATATAAAAATAAGGCCTTTAGTTGGGCCTTCATCTATTATATTAAGCCTTATGGCATCTGGATTTAATGGGCAGAAATTTAAATTTCATGGCTATATTCCAATAGATACAAATGATAAAGAACTGTATATAAAAAAAATGATGAGATCGATAAAAGATGAAGAAGAAACTCAAATATTTATCGAAACACCTTACCGAAATAAACAGCTATTAAAAGATTTATTAAAAATATTAGATAAAAAAAATAGACTTTGTCTAGCTATAAATTTAACAAGTAGTAAGGAAGAAATAATTTGCGACTCAATAGAAAATTGGCGCTGCAAGAAAAACATTAATATTGACAAGCAATTATGTATTTTTCTCATCAATTAATTTTTTTATTGGTTTAAATGATCGTCGATAAATTTCATTAATGCCATATTGACTCACTAATTTAATATGCTCTTTTGTTGGATAGCCTTTATGTTTCTTTAGGTTGTATTCTGGGTACTCCTCATCAAGAAGAATCATATGTTTATCACGCTCAACCTTTGCTATAACAGATGCTGCTGAAATAGCTTGAATCAAAGAATCACCTCTTACTATTGCTTCCATTGGTAAGCTTTTTATATCTGGGCAGTACATCCCATCGATATATACAAAATCGGGCTTGGTACCAAGAAGATTGAATGCTCTTTTCATGGCTAATAATGATGCTTGTAAAATATTGATTTTATCAATTTCTTCAACTGAAGCTGATGCATATGAATACTCAATAGCCTTTAATTTTATTTCATCGTATAGAATTTTCCTATTTTTTTCAGATAGTTTTTTAGAATCTGTAAGCTTATTGATAATAAGATCAGCATCTAAAATAACAGCAGAAGCAAATACTGGCCCACAAAGAGGCCCCCTTCCTGCCTCATCTATTCCACAGATAAGAGTCATTTTAGATATTTAATTATTTTCTTAAAAATAAGTTCGGAGCTATTTCTTTTTAGACTTATATGAAGCTCTTTGAATTTAATGTTCAAATATTTTTGAAGTTTTTTATCAGTTAATATTTCAACTGCTTTGTTTGAAATATTCTCAGGCGTTGCCATATTTTGTAAGAACTCAGGAACTATAAATCTATTTAATAAAATATTAGGTAAACCAATATAAGGGATTAGCAACATTTTTTTTAACATAAAGTAAGATAGAGGGGAGGTTTTATAAACAATTATCATAGGTTTTTTATAAAGAGCGGCCTCAAGGGTTGCTGTTCCTGAAACAGCTATCACCATATTTGCTGAAGAAATTGTGTCATGAGAGTGCCCAATAATAACTTTAATATTTTTAATTTTATTGCTATATAAATCAAGCATATTATTTATATGAATATAATTAAATTTAGAATTGATAGGTATTAAAAATTCTGGCCGATTTAATTTTCTCCAGACTAATTCCTTATTAATCAAGATAGCTGTGTTTATCATTAATTCTAAATGATATTTTATTTCACTTGATCTACTACCAGGTAGTAGCGCAATAATTGTTTTACTTTTATCAAGATTTAATGTTTTGCGACTTTTTTTTGAGTTTGGGTTAAGAGATATTTTATTTGCTAAAGGGTGTCCAACAAACGTAATCGGCACTTTAGCTTTTTGAAAAATTTTAGGTTCATGGGGAAAGACTGCAAATAAATGATTTAAATTTTCTTTAATATCGAGTAATCTACCCTTCCTCCAAGCCCATACTGATGGGGCTACATAGTGAAAAGTAGGAATATTATTAAACTTCAATTTTTTTTCTATTCCTAAATTAAAATCTGGAGCATCAATACCAATAAATATATCTGGCTGTTCTTTTATGAAATAATCTACTACACCACTTCTTAATGATAATAACCTGAAAATATTTTTTAATGCGTCAAAGTAACCGTGAACACTTAATTCGTTATAATCGAAATATGAAACTAGGCCATTCTTGCTCATTTCTGGCCCACCAACACCAATAAATTCTAAATTTTTTATTTTAGAATTTAAATAAGACATTAAATGGCTACCAATTAAATCGCCTGAAGCTTCACCTGCTAAGATGGCAATTTTTGGCATTTATCTTATAAGACCTCTATTTGATTTATTTATAAAATCAATAAAAAGATTAACTTCATTAGTTTTTTTACCAAGATCTAAAAGCATCTTTTTTGCTGTATCTATAGTATTGCCTTCTCTATATATAACTTTATAGGCTTTTTTAATATCTAATATAGATTGAGTAGAGAAATTTCGCCTTTTTAAACCTTCAATATTTATACCATTTGGTTTTGCATTATCTCCAGCTGCCCTTATATATGGAGGTATATCCTTGAGAATTATAGTTCCAACAGCGGTTATAATATGCGCCCCGATCTTACAAAATTGATGTACCAAAGTAAACCCACCGAGTATTGCAAAGTCATCAATTTCGACATGACCAGCTAACGAACTATTGTTGGCTAATACAATATCATTTCCTAACTTGCAGTCATGGGCAATATGAACATAAGCCATCAACCAATTATCGTTTCCGACTTGAGTAAGCCCTCCACCATCAACCGTACCAACGTTAAAAGTGCAAAACTCACGAATTGTATTCCTATCCCCGATACTTAAATAAGTTTTTTCATTTTTGAATTTTTTATCTTGAGGAGCCTCTCCAAGAGAGCAATAATGGTAAATTTTATTGTCTTTACCAATGGTTGTATTTCCTGTTAATGTAACGAAATTTCCAATTTCGGAACCCTGATCGATTTGAACATTCTTCCCAATAACAGAGTACGCACCAATCTTTACAGTTGAGTGTATTTTGGACTTAGGATGAATTAAGGCTGTTGGATGAATTTTTTGCTCTAATTCCATAAAATTATTTTTGAATTTCTTTTAAAATACACATCATATTAGCTTCTGCAACAACCTCATTATCAACAGTTGCCGTTCCAGAATATTTCCATATACCCTTAAGAACTCTATCTATTTTTACATGTAATACAATTTGATCGCCTGGATTTACTGGTTTTTTGAAACGGGCATTATCAATACCAGCAAAATAATAAACCGAATCTTCTGTTGGTTTTGTATCCATTGTTTTAAAAGATAATAATGCAGCCGCCTGTGCAAGAGCTTCAACTATAAGTACTCCAGGCATAACTGGGTGATATGAAAAATGACCTGGAAAATAAGGCTCATTAATAGTCACATTTTTAATGGCTGTTATTTCTTTACCGAGCTCCATAGATATAACTCTATCAACAAGAATAAAAGGATATCTATGAGGTAAATGATCTAGTATTTCATGTATGTCCATCGATAATTTATTATTAGCCATCTTATTTTTCTTTTTCCCGTAATTTTGCTGCTAACTTAAGCCATTCTTTATGTTCCATAAAAGGCATGATAGCAGTATATTTATTATTAGATTTATTTAAAGACTTTGTAATCATCGTCCCTGGTGAAATTGTTATATTGTCATTAATCTCTAGATGACCTAAAATCATTGCTGCGCCACCAATTTTACAATTTTTACCAATTCTAGTACTGCCTGCTATACCTACACATCCTGCTATTATTGTATTTTTGTCAATATAACAATTGTGGCCCACTTGGACTTGATTATCAATTTTAACACCTGAGTTTATAATTGTATTATCTATGGCGCCTCTATCAATGGTTGTATTAGCTCCAATATCAACGTTATCATGTATAACAACAGAACCAATTTGAGGTATCTTATTCCATACTTCATTTAAATCTTGAGCATACCCAAACCCATCAGTACCAATGGAAGCATTGGGGAAAATTTCACAATTTTTACCGATTACCACATCATTACCAATTGTTACATTAGGGTGTAATTTAGAACCTTCACCAATTTTGACATTATTACCAATTGAAATATTTGAAGAAATAAAAACATGATCACTAATAATTGTTTTATCACCAATTGAATTAAATGGACCAATATAGCAATCTGGAGATATCTCAGTATCTATACCTATATTTACATTTGCATTGATTGAAGAATTAAAAGTATTTTTTTTAAGAAAAAAATTTGCAACCTTAGCGAAAGCTAAATACGGATCATCAACAATTATCCAATCACCCTTCCTTAAAGTAGCATCTTCTTGCTTTAAGATAACAACTTTAGCTTTTGTATTTTTTAAATCATCAATTAACTTACGATCAGAAAAAAATGTAATTGATGATTCGTTTGATGATTTAAGTGAAGAAAAGTTATCAATTATTATATTTTTGTTTGAGCATTTTCCATCAATAATAACCGACAATTTTTCTGAAGTAATGTCTTTCATTACGTTTAAGGTCTATCGCCTCAATTGCATTTACTTAAGTTTACCTAAAGCTTTTATAACAACGTCAGTTATGTCAACTTTTTTTCCTGCATAAGCAACACCTTGATAAAGAACCAAGTCATACCCTTGTGCCTTAGCGACATTTTCAACCGCAACATTTACTAATTTTTGAACTTTAGCAATCTCTTCCCTTCTTCTCAAATCAATATCTTCCCTGACCTCTCGTTCGGTTCTTTGAGCGTCAATTTTTAATGACTGTATTTCCTTTTGTTTCTTTGCTCTATCTTTATCAGACATAGTCATACTATCTTTTCTAAATGCGGTTTCTTTGCCCTGAATTACTTTAACTGCTTTTTTTAATTTAGCAGTTCTTTTTGTAAATTCTTTTTCTAATTTTTTATTTGCACTCACTGTTTGTGGAGCATTCTTTAAAATTTTCTGAATTTCAACGAAACCAATTTTAACTTCCGCAGTTACAATTGATACGTTAAAAATTAAAATTAAAATTACAGCTAAAAACTTTTTCATAATACTATTCTCCGATCAAAATTAGTTAAAAAAATACAAGCTAAAAAGCCCCACCCATTCCAAATTGTAACGTACTTAGCTTATCATTTATACCATCATTTAGTGCTTTTGCGTATGTTATTGAAAGTGGTCCAAATGGCGATAACCAAACAGCACCTACCCCTGCAGAAAATCTCGCCTCGTCCAAATCGATGCTATCTTTAAATGCTCCACCACCATCGATAAATGTACTCAATCTAAAGCTTTTAACATTTTTTAACCCAGGTGGTGGAAAGAAGAGTTCAGCACTTCCTAGCAAAGATTTTTTACCACCAGTTGTTTCTAGAACTCCTGTTGATGCATTAAGTGTTTTTTTACCAACAGAAGCTTGATCATACCCTCTTACTGTATTTGTCCCACCCATGAAAAAGTTTTTAAAAAATGGGAATTTTTTATCTCCATAAGAATCTGCAATTCCGACTGTACCTTTTAACTTGAGGGCCATTCCACTTTTAAGGGGCCAGTATTTTTCTGCCTTAGCTGATAATATATAGTAATTCATATCAAAAATTGGGACACCAACCTGTGCTGACCCACGAAATACTTGCCCACTGGTTGGGAATTGTGCGTTATTTCTAGTGTCTCTTCCATATCCAGCACTTAAGGAGAATGAGTCACTATTACAATTATTTGATGATGAATTTCCAGATATACTTGAACAGTAATCTTTGTATTCTTGAGTGGAATTAGCACCAAGCTCGATGTCAGTCAAGTCAAGAGTTGCCCCGAAAGCTATTGAATTATACTCAGTTAGAGGAATTGAAAAATCAACATTTGTTCCATATGAAAAGGTATTGTAATTAGCTGTTGATAAATCACTGGTATTAACATCTTTTCTATAAGCTCCAAACGTTCTAGCTATACCATCATCCGTCCAATAAGGGTCCTGATAGCTTAAAGCATAAGTTTTATTAACCTCACCCGTACTAATTGAGCTAGTAACAGTGTTACCAGTTCCTAAAAAATTAGATTGGCTTACGGTAAAAGTACCTACTAGCCCTTCACCTGAGCTAACACCAGCACCCATCATCAGCTTACCTGTATTTCTTTCAATCACTTGAATATTTACATCAATTTGATCAGTAACACCCGGCACATTTGAAGTTTGTAAGTCAATTTTATCAAAATACTGTGTTTGTGTGAGACGTGTTTTAGACCTATCTACCCTAGACTTTGAATACCAAGAAGATTCAAACTGTCTTAGCTCCCTTCTTAATACACTATCTTTTGTTTTTTCATTTCCAAAAAAGTTAATTCGCCGAACATAAATTTTCTTACCGGGATCAATAAAGTAATTAAAACCTACTGTTCTTTCTTCTTTATCAATCTCAGGTATTGCATTTGCATTGGAAAAAGCATATCCGTAGTCGCCTAATATTTGATTAAGCCTTGCAGTAGTATCAGTCACTTCAGACCTACTAAAAACTGCTCCTTGGTATGTTCCAATCTGAGCTTGAAGTAGTAATTCTGGTACATTCTCGTACTTACCAGAAAGCTCACTTTTAGCAAAAGTATACTTATTACCTTCATATATTGATATATCAATATAAACATGTTTTTTATTCTCTGAGATTCTAATTAGTGATGAATTAATCTCAAAATCCAAATAACCTCTATCCATATAAAAACTTCTTAAGCCTTCTAAGTCACCATTTAAGACCTGTCTGGAATATCTATCATCTTTGTTATACCATGATAAAAAATTTGTTTGCTTAAGATTGAAGCGCTCTAATAACGCTTTACTTGTATAGAGCATATTCCCAACAAAGTTAATTTTCTTAATTCTAGAGATGCCCCCTTCTTCTACGTATATATTGACTTGCATTCTATTTCTTTCTAAAGGAGTGGCTTCAGCTGTTACAGAAGCTGTGTACTTGCCTAGGGATAAATATTGCCTTGCTATCTCCTGCTCTACTTTTTTTAAATCTGTTTTATCAAAAACTAGGCCCGATGCAACATTCATCTGACTAAGTCCGATTTTTAATTTGTCATCCTGAAATGCTTTAACACCGATAAAATTTAATTCTGAAATAACAGGCTTTTCATTAACAATAATAATTATTTTGCTACCCTCTTGCTCAAGAGAAATATCTTTGAATTGTCCTGTTTTATACAAAAGCTTTATAGTTGAGCTTACATCAACATCCTCAACTGGATCATTAATCTCAAAAGGTATATTGTTAAAAATTAATCCAGGATCAACCCTTTGAAGGCCTTCAATTTTAATATCACTAATTAAAATACTTTCTGCTGTACATACAGCAGAATTAATTAAAACTATAAATATTGTAAGTAAAAAATTTCTCATTAATTCATCATTAAATTAAAAACGTCATTATATACTGCTAACATGAATAAAAGAAATAAAAGAAACACGCCAAGTCTTTGACATATAATCATATTTTGATGTTTAAGTGGCCTCCCTAAAACAGCTTCAATGATATAAAAAAATAATTGTCCACCATCTAATGTTGGTATTGGTAACAGATTAAGGAAGCCAACATTTATATTTAGAAATACTAAAAAGCTTAAATATGTAATTACACCCATTGATATTGTCTCTGAGGACAATTCGGCGATTGAAATTGGGCCGGAAAGCAGTCTCCAATCAATATTGCCTGCGATTATATTGATAAAAGATTTAAATACCATTTTTATGCCCTCAAAAACATCATAAAATGAATTATAAATAATTTCTAAATTACTGAATTTAAAGTAATAAATATATTTATCTTTATTATCAATATTCTGTTTTATCATGACGCCAATTACACCAATACTCTTAATATTTTCAGTATTAAGCATGGGTGTAACTGTAATTGATATAAGCTCCCTATTTCTTAGCAACTTAATAGCTATTGGTTCATTTGCTTTACTGGTAACTAACCCCACAAAATCTGAGGAATTAAAAATTACTTCGTTATCAACATTGATAATTCGATCGTGTTTTTTTATACCTGATATTTCTGCAGGTGACCCGGGCAAAACATCACTTATTTCTACTGAATTTTCTGAAGACGGAAAAAAATAGAGTCCATTAGGGCTATTTCTATTAAACTTTTTTATTTTTAAATCTGTACGGTCCGAACTATTAACTTTAATTAAAATTTCTACATTATTTCTTAGCAGCTTATAAGTTAAATCTTTATTTGCTAATTCTATAAGGGCTTTATTATGATCTGTTACTGAATTAATCTTTTTATTATTAATAGAGACAATAACATCGTTTATTTCAAAGCCAAGTTTTGCAGCTACACTTTGTGAATTAATGGCAGTAATCTGTGGGGTCACTTTGAATTGCTCACCCTGGTTTAAAAATAATAATAAAAAGAAAGCAAATATAAAGTTAATTAAAGGGCCGGCTAAAACAATAAGAGACTTTTTAAATAAAGAAATATTTTCAAATAAATTTAAATCCTTAGACTTTAGCTCCTCATAAAACTTTACAAATCCTCCAAGCGGAATTAGTCTTAAGCTAAACTCGGTTAAGCCTATTTTTTTTCTATATAGAACCTTACCGAATCCAACCGAAAACTTTTCAACGCTAACTTTAAACATCTTTGCTACTATAAAATGTCCAAATTCATGAACAATAACAACTAGAGAAATCGTAAATATAAAAGATAAAATACTATGCAAATTTTATCCCTTTTAGTAATTGCTTGGCCTTAGTCCGTGCCTGGCTATCAACTGCTAATATATCCTCAATACTTTTGACATTTGAACTTTTAGCCTCATTAAGAGCTATTTCAATTAATTCTGATATTTGAGTAAATTTTATTTTTTTATTCAAAAAGGCATCAACTGCTATTTCATTAGTTGCATTAATTTCAATTGGATAACTACCCCCCTGTTCCAAGCAATCATATGCTAACTTAAGACATCTAAATTTCTTCAAATCTGGAAGTTCAAATTGTAAATCTTTAGCTGATGAAAGATCAATACCACTTACACCAGAAGGTATTCTTTCTGGAAAGCTAAGTGCATAAGCTATTGGCACTTTCATATCAGGGGTTCCAAGCTGTGTAAGACTGCTTCCATCAACAAACTCAACTAGTGAATGAATAATACTTTGAGGATGAATAAGTACCTCAATTTTTCTATAGTCTATTTTGAATAAAAAAGCAGCCTCTATAACTTCCAAACCTTTATTCATCATTGTTGCAGAATCTATAGTTACTTTTTTCCCCATATTCCAATTTGGATGATTCAGAGCATCCTTAACGCTTACATTACTCAGATCATCTATTGATGAATTTCTAAAGGGCCCTCCGGAAGCAGTCAAAATTAATTTATTAATTTCATCATGATTATTTTGATCATGAATAACTTGAAAAATAGCATTATGTTCACTATCAACAGGAATAATGAGACCATTATTTTTTGCAGAAACTTCAGATAAAAGTTTACCGGCCATAACCATTGATTCTTTATTGGCCAAAAGAATTTTCTTACCTTTGGTGGCTGCTTCCATTGTTGAAATTAAACCAGCAGCTCCAGTAATTGCTGCAAGCACTGTAGATACTTTTTTATGCCCTGCTATAAACTTATACCCTTCAGATCCGAATAAAACTTCTACACTTAAGTTTTGACCTTTAAGTAACTTTACTAACCTAGCTTGAGATTGTTCATCTTTAATAACAATAAATGATGGTTTAAATTCAACAGCTTGTTTAAATAATAGTTCTAAATTTTCATAGCCAGACAAGGCAAAAATATTGAATTTATCTGGATGAAGCCTTATCACATCTAAGGCGCTAGATCCGATGCTACCGGTTGATCCAAGTATTGAAATTGTTTTCACTTACAAATACTCAAAAGCATTTAATAAAAAGTATAGAATTGGAATTGTAGGACAAAAACTATCCAGTCTATCTAAAAATCCGCCATGTCCAGGAATGAAATTACTACTATCTTTAATTTTTGCCATTCTTTTTAAAAATGATTCATAGATATCTCCATACAAACTAAGAGCAGTGACCAAAAAGGCAAGTAAAATACCATCAAAAATATTTAAAAATTCATAAATATAAAGAAATGATATGAAAATTAGGTTAGCTAAGAATCCACCGAAAAGCCCCTCAAAGGTTTTGCCTGGGCTGATATTTTTTACAATTTTAGTCCTACCAAACCTTTTTCCTGAAAAATATGCACCAATATCAGCAAGCCAAATCATTAATATAACAATTAGTAATATATTTTTATTTGTCACAAAAATTGACATGGTGGAAAGTAACATTGGCGTAATTAGAAATAAGCCATAAAATACTTTAAAAAATGAATTAGAAGATAATTTTTTATATAAGATATCAAAAGGCACAATAAATAACCAAAAAATAAGACTTAAAGAAGCTAAAAATGGAATTGAAAATGATGAAAAATTTGAAATTAATGGATATAAAGTATTCGTAAAGTAAAAATATTCAGAAAGGTTGAAGAAATTACCAAAATTTGATGTGAAGGTTGATATAAAATATATAAACAATGGAGTTGATGCTAAAAACCAAAAAAGAGCTAATCTTAAACTATGTAATTTTAATATTTTACTTAACTCAAATAATAAAAACCCGCCCACAGCTAGAATTAAAAATTCAAAAAAAACATAATCTAAGAAAAAGTAGGTTAGGCTAAATAAGCCAAACATAATTATTGAAGATTGTATTCTTTGTTTAAGCATTATTTATTACCTTTTAAGGTTACCAAATTTTCTTTCAGTTTTTTGGAAAAAGTATAATGCATTCACAAAATCTTTTTCGGAAAAATCTGGCCATAAAGTATCAATGAAATATAGTTCAGAGTATGCGACTTGCCATAAAAGAAAATTACTCAATCTTCTCTGACCGCCTGTTCTAATTAATAAATCAACATCAGGCATATCTCTTGTATAAAGATTTTCAGTTAAATCTTTTTCTAACAAAGCCCCACCTCTCTTCTTAGTAGCTTTATTTACAGCCATTAATATTTCTGATCGAGCGCCATAATTTAATGCAATATTTAATTTAAGTCCTGTATTTATGGACGATTTTTTAACTAAAGATTTAATCTCAATCTGGAGTTCCTTTGTAAAAATACTAATATCACCTAAAATACGGACTCTAATATTATTTTTTATGATTTTATCTGTCTGACTTTTGATTGAGTCAGAAAAAAGACCCATCAAACCATTTATTTCTTCAGATGGTCGGTTCCAATTCTCAGTGCTAAAAGCATATAAAGTAGCAGTCGAAATATTATAATTAATTGCTAATTTAATTATTACCTGGATGGAATCTAATCCTTTTTTGTGGCCAGCTATTCGTGGAAGTAGTCTTTTTTTTGCCCAACGTCCATTACCATCCATTATAACAGCAAGGTGTTTAGGTGTTTTTAATGGATTTAAAAATCTTTTTTTGAAAAAATAAAACAGATTGAAGCCCCAGGCCTATATAGCCAACAAATCTTTTTCTTTTGCATCGATTAGTTTATCAATCTCAATAATAAACTCATCAGTAATTTTTTGTATTTCTTCCTGCATCCTTCTTTCGTCATCCTCACTAATTTCCTTCTCTTTTGACATTTTTTTTAATACCTCATTACAGTCTCGACGAATATTTCTAATTGCAATTTTTGAATTTTCACCTTCGGACTTTACAACTTTAATTAAGTCTTTTCTTCTTTCCTCAGTTAAAGCAGGCATAGGTATTCTAATTAATTCGCCAGATGTAGCAGGATTTAAACCTAGATCGCTTTCTCGAATTACTTTTTCAATCGCTTGAATCATAGTTTTTTCATATGGTTGGATATTGATTGTTGTTGCATCTGCTACGGTAATGTTTGCAAGCTGGGTCAATAAAGTTTGGGCACCGTAATAATCAACTGATAGATGGTCTAAGATACCAGCATGAGCCCTACCTGTTCTTATTTTTGATAAATCTAACTTTAGAGAATCAACGCTTTTTTGCATTCTTCCAACCGCATTTTCTTTAACTTCAATCATACCAGCTCCTTCCTTATCTTAATTCATAGTAACTAAAGTACCTTCTTCTTTATCGAGAAGGAGATTTTTTAATGCATCTTGCTTGAAAATATTAAAAACAGCAATTGGAAGCTTTTGATCTCTACAAAGAGTAAATGCTGTTGCATCCATTACTTTAAGGTTTTTACTTATTGCTTCGTCAAAAGTGACTGTTTTATACATCTTGGCTTCAGGATTATTTTCTGGGTCATCTGTAAAAATACCATCTACCTTTGTAGCTTTAATCATAATATCAGCATTGATCTCCATAGCCCTTAGAGCGGCAGCTGTATCAGTTGTGAAAAAAGGATTTCCAGTCCCAGCAGCAAATATAACAATTTTTTTATCTTCCAGATACCTTATAGCCTTCCCTCTTATGTAGGGCTCAACTATTTGATCTATATTAATTGCAGATTGAACTCTGCTATTAATCCCAGCATGCTTCATTGCGTCCTGAAGTGCTAGCGCATTCATAACGGTAGCAAGCATCCCCATATAATCTGCTGTTGCTCGATCCATTCCAGCAGCACCAAGTGCAACACCCCTAAAAATATTCCCACCACCAATAACAATTGCTATTTCAGTGCCTATAGAAATTGCAATCTCTATTTCCTTAACTATTTTATTTATGGTATCCGGATTTACTCCAAAAGCATCATTTCCCATTAAAGCCTCACCAGAAAGCTTAAGAAGAATTCTTTTATATTTTATATTTTTCATATATTTCTTATTTTAGCTTGTTTTAGCTTAAAAAAAAGGATTGTAATAACAATCCTTTTTTTAAATATTTAATTACTACCCTTTAGATGCTGCTGCAACTTCAGCTGCAAAATCTTCCTCTTTCTTTTCAATGCCATCGCCAACGATATAGATATAAAAAGAATGTATTGTTGCGTTATTATTTTTTAAAAGTGTTTCAATTGTAACTTTTTCATCTTTAACAAAAGATTGATTGAGCAAGGTAATTTCTTTTAAAAATTTATTAACTGATCCTTCAGCAATTTTTGTAAGCATCTCTTCGGGCTTTCCTGCCTCTTTTGCTTTTTCAGTTGCTACCCTTCTTTCTGTTTCAATAATCTCAGGATCAATACCAGTTTTGTCTATTGCTTTTGGTTTTGTTGCAGCTATATGCATGGCTATGTCTTTACCTAACTCTTCATTTCCGGACTCTAAGTCTAAAATTACACCAAGCTTTGAACCATGTATATAAGAATATAAAGAACCTTTAGCACTGAGATTGACAAATCTTCTTGGAGTAATATTTTCGCCAATTTTTCCAACTAATTGTGTTCTTAATTCCTCTACAGTAATATTATCAATTTCTGCTGTGCCAAGATTGTCTATAGCTTTAAGTTTTTGTTCAACGATAGTCTGTGCCAATTTATTTGTAAAATTAAGGAATTCTTCATTTTTAGCACAAAAATCTGTTTCAGAATTAACTTCTAATAATGAACCGAATTTACTATCTTTAGATATGAATGAACTGACCACACCTTCCGCAGCAATTCTACCTGCCGCCTTGTTTGCTTTGTTCCCGAAACGAACTCTTAGGATTTCTTCAGCTCTAACCATATCAGCGTCCGCCTCAGTTAGAGCCTTCTTACAATCCATCATTGGTGCATCTGTTTGACTCCGTAAAGCCATTACCATACTTGCAGTTATTTCAGCCATTATCTATAAGCTCCTATCTGTTCAAATTTAACTAGTTTTTTCATCGCCCACTTCTAGACTTTGCTCATTAGCTTCTTTTTCATCTGAAACCATTTTAGCAAGATCATTTATCGCTTTATTTTTTCCGTCAAGAATTGAATCAGCCATACCTCTTGCATATAAGCGAATTGCCCTGCTTGAATCATCATTCCCAGGAATGACATAATTAATATTTTCTATTGAATTATTTGTGTCGACAATTCCAATAATAGGGATTCCTAATTTTGCAGCTTCCGTAATAGAGCCATTTTCATAGCCAACATCAATAACAAAAATAGCATCGGGTAATGAAGCCATATTCTTTATGCCACCAATAGATTTTTCTAGTTTTTCGTACTCTCTTTTGAGATTAAGACCTTCTTTTTTAGTTAATTTTTCAAGACTTCCATCTTCCTGCATCGCCTCTAGCTCATGCAATCTCTTGATGGATTGTTTTACAGTTTTAAAATTAGTTAACATTCCACCTAACCATCTATAGTTAACGTAAGCACAATCAGCTCTGATTGCCTCCTCTTTTAATATCTCTCTAGCCTGCCTCTTGGTACCAACAAATAAAATTCGGCCTTTATTGGCAGCAAGTGTTTTTGCATACTTTAGAGCATCATTAAACATAGGTAATGTTTTTTCAAGGTTTACTATATGAATTTTGTTTCTATCCCCAAAAATATAAGGGGCCATTTTTGGATTCCAGTAACGAGTTTGATGTCCAAAATGAACGCCCGCTTCTAACATTTGTCTCATAGTTATAGACATGTGGTATTTCTCCTTGTAAGGGTTAATCACTTCATTAAGTTTAAAATGACTAATTAAATAGCACCCTCAACTAAACTTAATGGTTTATTATTTTTCGTTAATTCGAAAGCGGCTATGATAACATATTTATTTAACAATTTCGTCTCAATTAAGCTCACTTAAATGTCAATTACAATTAATAAATTAGAAGATATAAGAAAAATGAGGGTTGCTGGAAAATTAGCATCAGAAGTGCTTGATTTCATTACTCCATTCATAAATCCAAATATAACTACTGAGGAAATTGATAAAATTTGCCATGATTATATGATAAATGTACAAAAAACTATTCCAGCGCCACTTAATTATGCGCCACCAGGCCATAGCCCATACCCAAAATCAGTTTGCACCTCAGTGAATCATCAAATTTGTCATGGCATCCCTGGTCCTAAGGCTTTAAAAAAGGGAGATATTATTAACATTGATATTACAGTAATAAAAGATGGTTACCACGGAGACACAAGTAGAATGTTTTATGTTGGTGAGCCATCAATCCAAGCTAAAAGACTTTGTGAAATAACCTACCAAGCAATGTGGTTAGGTATAGGCATAGTAAAACCAGGCGCACACCTTGGAGATATTGGCCATGCAATTCAAACCTATGCTGAGTCAAATGGCTTTAGTGTAGTAAGAGAATTTTGTGGGCATGGCATTGGTTTAGTTTTTCACGAAGAGCCACAAGTACTTCATTATGGCCAAATTGGTTCGGGCATTGAGCTTAAACCTGGCATGATATTTACAATTGAGCCAATGATTAATGCAGGTAAAAAGGATATTAAAATGCTGCCAGATGGCTGGACAGTTGTAACAAAAGATAGGAGCTTGTCTGCCCAATGGGAACATACAATTTTAGTCACAGAATCATCATATGAAGTACTCACTGTATCTAAGGACACACCGAAGCCTTTTAAGAAAGTCTAAATAAGCTTAAAATTGCACAAATGAATAAAAAAGAACTATCTCAACTCAAAAAGTTGTATCAAACAAAATTCCAAGACCATTGCAAAAAATTTCTTGAAAACCATAATAGCCAGGCTTATTTAAGAAAACAGACGCTTTTAGTAGATAGTTTAATAATAAATATATGGCAAAATCTATATATTGATAAAAATATTGTATTAGTAGCAGTTGGTGGTTATGGAAGAAAAGAATTATTTCCATTCTCTGACGTTGATATATTAATAGTATTTGAAAAAATAATTACAGTGAACGATCAAGAAGCAATAAGTCAATTTATAACAAACTGCTGGGACTTAGGCCTTAAGATTGGCCATAGCGTAAGGAATATAAAACAAACCAAGCAAGAATTTAATGCAGACATTTCAACTGCAACCAACCTAATTGAGTCAAGGTTTCTTATTGGTTCATCAATAGTATTTCACAAAATGAATCAAGCGATAAATACTGGGTTATCAGTGAAGAGATTTTACAAACTCAAACTTCAAGAGCAAGCAGATCGACATAGAAAATATAGAGATTCAGCTTATCAGCTAGAGCCAAATATAAAAGAAAGCCCAGGTGGGTTAAGAGATTTACATATGATTAGGTGGCTATCAATTAGCCAAGGAAAAGGGAGCACTTTTAAAGAGATGCTTGAAAATAACTTAATTGATAAGGTTGAATTTAATAAAGTACAACTTCATGAGAACAAGATAACAAAACGCCGCATACTTTTACATATTTTAGCTAAAAGAATTGAGGATCGATTGGTTTTTGATGTTCAAAATGAACTTGCAGACAATCTCGGATTTCAAAATACAAAGAATAAAAAATCTAGTGAAATTGTTATGAAAAGTTATTATAAATCAGTTAATTATATTACTTTATTCAATGAAATTCTTATAAAAAGATTAGATCCAAATGTTCGAAATAAAGAGAAAATAAAACATCCATTACCATTTTACATATACAACGATTTAATAGAATTAGACCAAAAAAATATTGCTAAAATAAAGCCTTACATATTGGATGTCTTTATAATATTTCAGCAATATAAGAAAGTTAAAGGTTTTGGGCCGAATCTACTGGGAGCATTAGATACCCTATCCACTCAAATAGATAAGAATTATAGAAACGATCCGAATAACCAAAAAAAATTCCTCGACATTTTTAAAAGTAAAAGTAAGGTCAGTCGATCATTAAGGCTGTTAAATAAATGTAATATTTTAGGGAAATTTATCCCGGCATTTGGAAAAATTGTAGCCCAGATGCAACATGATTTATTTCATATATACACGGTTGATGAGCATACGTTAAATGTTATTGAAAATATAAGGCGCTTCACACTTGACAAATGGAAACATGAGTTCCCAGAGTGTAACGAAATATTTAAAAACTTTAAAAAACCATACCTATTATATCTTGGAGCATTGTTTCATGACATTGCAAAAGGACGTGGAGGAGATCATTCGAAGTTAGGGGAAGTAGTTGCTTTGAGATTTGGACGAATAATGAAACTTAACAATGAAGATGGGGAGTTAATTGCATGGCTCGTTAAGTCGCATTTAAAAATGTCGAGCGTTGCTCAAAAATCTGATTTGGCAGATTCATTAATTATTAATGAGTTTGCAGCTTTTGTTGGAACGCAAAATAGACTAGATGCTCTATACCTTTTAACTGTAGCAGATATAAGAGGAACAAGCCCACATGTTTGGAATCAATGGAAAGCAAGCTTGATCAGGACGCTATATTTAGAAACAAAAAATAATTTAATAAGCGACAAGCTAAATATATCCGAGGTCATTAGCGAGAGAAAGAAGGTAGCAAATAAAATATTATCCAAATATTCAATCGGCTTACAAAGTTACAATAAATTATGGGTTAATTTTAACGAAGATTACTTTTCCCGTTTTGATGGGAAAGAAGTAGCCTGGCATACAAGGGCTCTTTTACCTCATTTTAAAGACAATAAGCCAATAGTAAAAGTTCGCCATGGTACAGATGGTCAGGGCATAGAGGTTTTAATCTTTACCAAAGATGCTGAAGCTCTTTTTGCTAGAATTACCAATTTTTTCTACAGTATGAAGTGTGAAGTTGTTCAAGCTACGATTTCAACGACTAAAAATCATTATGCATTAGATGTTTTTAATCTTATTGATATTCCAAATGAATCCATTAGTTACAAACATTATTTTCAGCATATTGAAAAAGAACTCACAAAATACTTGTTAAATAAAACCTCTGAATTAACTATCCCTGTTAATCAAAAAACAATGCAGGTAAAACACCATGAAATTGATTCACAAATAACCTGTAAAAAAATAAAAGCTAATCGCTACCAATTGGAGGTTGTTTGCGCTTCAAGACAGAACCTTTTAGGCTTAATTGTTAAAGAAATTAACTCATTAGAATTATCTGTTCATAATGCAAAAATCAACACTCTTGGACAAAGAGCGGAAGATTTCTTTATTATCTCTTCAAAAATTAAACTAAATTTAGAAAGTCGAATCCAAACACTTATAAAGAATATAAGGTTAAAAGTCGATGAGTAGCTTAAAGGAAAAAAATGGCTAGTAAAAAAAAATTTAGTGAATCTGATACTTCTAGAATTATTGAGATGGCATGGGAAGACAGGACATCTTTAGATGCAATCTTAAGGGTTTACGGCTTAAATGAAAGTAATTTAAAACTACTAATGAAGAAGGAATTAAAGCCAAGAAGTTACACTTTATGGCGTGAAAGAATGAAGAATAGCAATTTAAGGCATGAGTCTTTAAGGCCTGAGGGTATAACAAGAGCTTTTTGCTCACAACAATATAAGCATAAAAAATAATATTACTGAGGCCCAATCATTTTTTTTGGATTAACGACCTGATCAAAAGTTTTTTCATCAACTAAGCCTGTTTTCAATACCTCTTCTTTTAAAGAATTTCCATTTTCATGCGCAGCTTTAGCTACTAGAGTTGCTTTGTCATAACCAATTAAAGGAGTTAGGGCTGTTACTAGCATAAGGCTATTATTCATTAGTTTATCAATAATTACTTTATTAGCAGTTATTCCAGCAAGGCAATTATCGTTAAATGCGATACAACTATCTGAAATAAGCTGTAATGATTGAAGTATATTGTAAGCTATCATTGGTTTGTAAGTATTTAATTCTAAATGCCCCTGGGAACCAGCAAACCCTATAGCAGCATCATTTCCAAAAATATGTGCGCATACCTGAGTCAAAGCTTCAATTTGTGTTGGGTTTACTTTTCCCGGCATAATCGAGCTTCCTGGTTCATTTTCTGGTAAATTCAACTCACCCAAACCACTCCTTGGACCCGAGCTTAGCAATCGAATGTCATTTGCTATTTTAAATAAAGATACTGATGTAGTCTTAATCACCCCCGACAATTCAACCATTGAATCATGACTTGAAATAGCTTCAAATTTATTAGGTGCAGAAACAAAGGGTAGATTTGTTAAGTTAGCAATATTTTTTGCAACCGACTTATCCCATCCTTTTTTTGTATTAAGACCTGTCCCAACAGCGGTAGCACCTTGTGCAATTTCATATATCTTTGGAAGTATATTATTCATTCGCTGAATAGACATTTTGATCTGATGTGCATAGCCTGAGAATTCTTGGGATAATGCTATTGGAGTTGCGTCCATTAGATGAGTTCTTCCAATTTTTAAAATACCATCGAATTCATTTACTTTAATTTCTAAAGTTTTATGGAGCTTATTCAAGGCTGGTAAAAATAAATTATTAATAGTCAAAGCAGATGCTATATGCATAGCCGAAGGAAATGTATCGTTTGAAGACTGACTCATATTGCAATGGTCATTTGGATGTATTGGGTCTTTCGATCCGATGACTCCCCCAAGGATCTCAATTGCTCTATTAGATATAACTTCATTTGCATTCATATTTGATTGTGTTCCAGAACCAGTTTGCCAAACTACCAAAGGAAAATTATCATCAAACTTTCCATCAATAACTTCACTTGCTGCCTGAATTATTGCATTTGCTTTATTACTATCTAATTTACCACTTTCTTCGTTTGCCATCGCACAAGCTTTTTTAACCAAGCCAAGGGCGTGAATTATCGAAATTGGTTGAAGCTCCCACCCAATTGGAAAATTAATAATAGCGCGTTGAGTTTGTGCTCCCCAATACTTATCTATTGGTATTTCTATGGGACCAAATGCATCAACTTCAATTCTTAAATTACTTTTCATTAATTTATATGTCCTTTTTTACTTTCATAATTTGAGTAATTTTTAATTAACTTTAGCAAGGATTTCATATCATTACTAGAATAGATTTCAGGATTAGTTAATAATTTTAATAATTCTTGATCATCAATTTCAAGAAAACTTAAAAGCTTTAACTTATCTTGAGCTGACATTTTTGTGATTGATTCTTTATAAAGCTTATTTAAAACTAAATCTAATTCTAAGTACCCTCTTTTACAGCGGTATTGGATTTTATTATCAATGCTCATTAGGTTTACTCTTAATTGAAAAAATTCTTTTTGATTTTATTAAATTACTTTTCTTTTTAGTCATTTGTAATTTTTTTATACTAGAAATTGCTTTTGATGGATTAAGACCTTTTGGACAAACATCGGCACAATTCATAATATTATGACAACGGTACAATCGATCAGGATCATCTAAATCAACTAAGCGCTCTTCAGAGCCTTGATCTCTTGAATCTGCTAAAAATCGATATGCTTGAAGCAAGCCAGCAGGACCTACAAACTTATCAGGATTCCACCAGAATGAAGGGCAAGCTGTTGTGCATGCACCACATAAGATACATTCATATAGTCCATCTAACTTTTTTCGCTCTTCTGGGCTCTGTAATCTCTCTTTTTTTGGAGGAGTTTCTTTGTTAATTAAATATGGTTTAACTGAATTATATTGATCAAAAAATTGAGTCATATCAACGATCAAATCTCGTATAATAGGTAGCCCTGGCATTGGTCTTATAACAATAGGTTGTTTTAGGTCTTCTAATTTTGTTACGCAAGCTAGCCCATTCTTACCATTAATATTCATTGCATCAGAGCCACATACGCCTTCCCTACATGACATCCTCATTGATAAAGAATCATCTATACCTTTAATTTTAATTAGAGCATCCAGAAGCATCACATCTGTTTCTGAAGGCTTGAAATCATAACTTTGCATGTATGGCTTTTTATCTTCGTCAGGATTAAATCGATAAATTGAAATTTTCATATTATGTTTAATACACTCTTTCCTTTAGTGGAAATGATTCGACCGTTAGTGGTTTTAAATTAACCGGTCTAAATGACATAGTTTTTTCAATGGGATTATATAGTGAATGCTTGAGCCAATTTTGATCATCACGATTTGGAAAATCAAACCTTGAATGCGCACCTCGACTTTCTTGTCGAGCAAGTGCTGCATTCATAGTTGCTTCGGCTACTTCGATTAAATTAGAAATCTCCAATGCTTCTGTTCTAGCAGTATTGAAAACTTTTGACTTATCTTTAATTTCTAGATTATTAGTTTTTTTTCTTAAATTTTGAATCTCACTTAGTCCATTTTCTAACAATTCTGGAAAGCGAAAAACACCACAGTGGTCTTGCATGACCTGCCTTAATTCATCACCTACCTCTTTTGGACTTTCACCATCACTGTTTTGATCTAGCTTCTCTAATCGATCCAAAGTAAATTCTGCGGCATTTTTAGGTAATGCCTTATGTTTTTGATTTTTTGAATGTTTAATAATATTTAAACCTGCCGCCCTTCCAAATACTACCAAATCTAATAATGAATTTGATCCCAAACGATTTGCACCATGCACAGATACACAAGCACATTCTCCCACGGCATACAAACCATCAACAATAGAGCTATTGGCTGTATCCCTTACTTGTCCATCAAGGTTTGTAGGAATCCCTCCCATCATATAGTGAACAGTTGGGACAACTGGTATAGGGTCGGTAACAGGGTCGACATTAGCAAATTTAATTGCAGTTTCACGAATACCAGGTAACTTTTCATTTATTAATGACTCACCTAAATGAGATAATGTTAAATAAACACCGTCTTTATTCTGACCTATACCTCTCCCTTCTTTAACTTCGGTAGCAATTGCTCTAGATATGACATCACGACTAGCAAGGTCTTTAGCTTTCGGAGCATATTTATCCATAAATCGCTCACCATTTGAATTAACCAAATAACCACCCTCACCTCTAACACCCTCAGTAATCAAAACACCGACACCTAGAATTCCCGTCGGATGAAATTGCCAGAACTCCATATCTTCTAATGCAATATTTGCGCGCGCTGCCATACCTAATCCATCTCCAGTATTGATATAAGCATTAGTACTAGCTTGAAAAATACGTCCGGCCCCGCCAGTTGCTAAAATAGTATTTTTTGCATGAAAAATGGCTACCTCCCCTGTACTAAGTTCTAGTGCCACAATTCCCAATACTGCCCCTGCTTTATTTCGAATTAAATCTAAACCAATCCATTCAACAAAAAATTTTGTCTCAAGCTCAATATTTTTTTGATATAAAGTATGAAGCATTGCATGACCAGTTCTGTCTGCAACTGCACAAGTTCTAGATATGGATGATTCACCAAAATTCTTAGTCATCCCACCAAAGGGGCGTTGATAAATCCGACCATCATCATTTCTATCGAAAGGCATTCCCATGTGCTCAAGTTCATAGATTGCCTCAGCAGCATTTTTACACATATATTCAATAGCATCTTGATCGCCTAAATAATCTGAGCCTTTAACGGTATCGTACATATGCCAAAGCCATTTATCTTCTGACACATTTGCTAATGCTGCTGCTATACCTCCCTGAGCGGCAACGGTGTGTGAGCGAGTTGGAAATACTTTTGAAATTACTGCGACATCTTGCCCCGCTTTAGAAAGCTGAATTGCTGAGGTTAGTCCTGACCCGCCTCCACCAAGAATAACTGAATCGAATGTAAAGTGCTTAAGCATCAACCACCCCAATTTGGATTAAATAAAAATTTATAATTAAAATCTGTAAAATTATCATTACTAAAAAACAAAAATTAATAACCCTCCGAATCGAAAACCATTTAATATAATCCTCTGTGATGTGAAGTATCCCAATCCAGGCATGGAAAAACATTACATAAAAAAATATTAAAGTTCCAAAACGCACCCAAGCGGTATCAAAAATAGAAACCCAAGCAGAATATTTAAAGACAGAGTGGTTTGAAATTAAAGCACTCATGATCAATAGGTAAATAACCATAAATACGGCTGTGAATCTTTGATAGACCCATTGAGTCATGCCCCCAAAAGGCTCTTTGAACCATTTAATATTCATATCCAATAAGCAACAACAGTTGTTAATATAAAACTAACAAATAGAACAGTTTTGCTACTAAACCTTGCAAGAATCAAGTCGTTACCAATTTGTAAGTCTAATAATAAATGCCGTAAACCAGCCATTAAATGATGAAGTAAGGCCCAAATAAAAAATATTTGAATAACTTTTGCAGGCCAAGAATTTAAGATAACAATGGTTTTGGCGAAGTTTAGCTCTGAAGATAATGAGTTACAAAAAGCCCACGTAAGAAAAGGCATCAATAAAAACAATAGAGCACCGCTCATTCGGTGAAGAATTGATACCAAAGCTGGCAAAGGAAGCCTCATTGATAAAAGATTTAAATTTTTAGGTTGTTTAAAATTCAAAACTAAGCTGCTTCTCTTACTGCCTTTGCAACCCAGTCGATAAGTCTTGGGTCAAAAGGTTTGGGAATAAAATACTCTTTTCCAAACGACATGGATTCAGCCTCATATGCATCTAATACCAGTTGTGGGACATCTTCTTTAGCAAGTGCAGCCAAAGCAGTTGAAGCGGCAATTAGCATTTTATTGGTAATCTCTTTTGCTTTGGCATCTAGAGCCCCTCTGAACAGAAAGGGGAAGCCTAAAACATTGTTTACCTGATTTGGAAAATCTGAGCGACCAGTAGCCATAACAATATCGTCACGAACTGAATGTGCTTCATCAGGTAAGATTTCTGGATTTGGGTTAGCAAGAGCAAAAATAATTGGATTTTTATTCATTTTAGAAATTAAATTGGGAGTAAGGAGATTTGCTCCAGAAACTCCAATGAATACATCTGAATCATTCATCGCATCTTCTAATGTATTAGATTTTGATTCTACTGCAAGATCTTGATTATAAATGTTTAAATCATCTCTTTTTTTATTTAGAACTCCTTTTCGATCAACCAATAAGATATTTTTAGCACCCATTAATTTAAGCAACCTAGCACAAGAACATCCAGCTGCACCAGCACCTAAAAATACAATATTAACCTCTGACAGTTTCTTCTGCTGAATTTCAAGGGCATTAATTAAGCCAGCAGCTACAATTACAGCTGTTCCATGTTGGTCGTCATGGAAAACTGGAATATCTAAACGCTTTTTCAATTCTGCTTCAATATAGAAACAATGCGGAGCTGCGATATCTTCCAGATTGATCCCTCCAAAAGTGGGAGCAATATTAACAACTGTTTGAATAAATTCATCTGGATCCGAACAATCAATCTCAATATCATAAACATCAATATC
>ENA-ORXF01000560-ORXF01000560.1-marine-metagenome-genome-assembly--contig:-NODE-560-length-26630-cov-6.355176_pt1 | contig 26630 bp, 32 predicted proteins | sample MGYA00237864_ERZ511476 | MGnify/ENA primary metagenome ERZ511476 (study PRJEB26306, sample SAMN06343908) | marine metagenome | isolation source: coastal waters | place: Atlantic Ocean: West Antarctic...
GCAAAGAGTTATATTAATGGAGTGTTTAAAATGTTTAGATACCCAGCCAATATTGTTTCACACAAAAGCACCTCCAATGTTCAACAAAGCCCCACAACTACTACTACAACTACTGCAACTACTACAAGCGCTGCTACGACCGCTAATGGTGGATCATCTGGTGGATATTAAGAGTGATGATTGTTAGTCCAAACATTAGACGATAAAAAGCATTGTGCTGGCATATATCATGACGGCAAACTCATTTATGACTGCGAAGAATTTGACTTTGACGCTGTATCTGCGACTTGGAACTATAACCCTGCTTTTTCTCAAAAAGACGCCCTCATAGCCTCTCTGTTCGTTGAAGGTAAAACACTAAACGAAGTTTGCCCTGATTTTCTTAGACACCGATGGGACGCAATTAACAGCCGTCTAAGAGCCTTCCACAAGTCGTTTTCGACCGCCAAAGTAAGTATGGACATCCACTGCTTTTTTGACCTTGTTCCTCAACGATTTTTGTTGGAATATTGCGAAGTCAAAAACAAGATTACAGACCATATTGTCAAAACATACAAGAAGCCAGCCAACTATAATTTTATGAGAAGCTTGGCAGAATTTACATATGATATTCGCCAGAATAGTGTTAATCTGGATTATTCTGTGATCGCAAGAAACAGCCATCAGTTAAAGACGCGCAACTTTATTAAAAAATCTAAACACATCAAACCTTATATCAACTATAATATATACGGTACAAAAACAGGGCGAATGACAACAAAAAAGGGATATTTTCCAATTCTTACTCTTGATGGAGAATATCGCTCCATCTTAAAGCCAAAAAACAACTATTTTGTGGAGTTTGATTACAACGCAGCAGAGCTTCGGGTTCTTCTTGGGTTAAGTGGTAAGACTCAGCCACAGGAAGATATACACCAGTGGAATATAGATAATATATATCGTGGAATTGGTTCACGAGATGAAGCCAAAAAACGTATTTTCGCTTGGTTATATAATCCTAAATCAAAAGACCTTCTGTCAAGTCGTCATTATGATCGCGATGGTATTATAAGAAAATACTGGAACGGACAAGTTATTATTACACCAATGAATCGCGTAATTCAAGCGGACAAACACCACGCACTAAACTATTTAATACAAAGCACAACAAGTGATGTGGTACTTTCCAGAGCTTTTAAAATTGCTAATAAACTTAAAGATAAAAAATCCTTTATTTCTTTTACACTTCATGATAGTATTGTAATAGATTTTGAGGACAGCGAGCGGGAACTTATTGGAGAGATGTTAAATATCTTTTCTGATACTCCGTTTGGTAAGTTTAAAGTTAATTTAAGCGCAGGAAAATCATATGGCGAAATGGGGAGGATCGAATGGACACAATAGTGGGTCTTGGTAAGGCAGGTTGCGCCATCGCAGATAAGTTTTCAAAATATCCTCAGTATAAAATTTTCAAGATTGATTCCGAGGGTCTTGATAAAGATGAAAAAAGATCTCATCTTTTAAAACGTCGTAGCCATCCTGAGCAGTATGAAGACGATGCTCCACAGCTAAAGACATTTTTCAGACACACTACAGATGACATACTTTTTGTAGTTTCAGGTTCGGGTGTAATTTCAGGTGCGACACTACAAGTTTTAAAACACTTGTCTAAGAAAAAGATAAGTGTGCTCTATATTAAACCAGATTTAGAGTTTCTTGGTAAAGTCAATGTTTATCAAGAACGCCTCGTTCGCAGTGTGCTTCAAGAATATGCTCGCTCAAGAGTAATTGACAGACTTTACCTTGTAGACAATAAACAAGTTGAGATAATTCTTGGTGATGTACCAATTATTGGATACTATGATAAGTTGAACGATTTGATAGTATCAACAATTCATATGCTAAATGTTTATAATCACCAAGAACCAGTTCATTTAACACCGTTTGAACCACAAGATACAACAGCAATCAGCACCTTTGGAATTGCCGATCTTGAAAAAGGTGAAGAAAAGTTATTCTTTTTACTTGACAGTATCAAAGAAAAGTGTTATTATTATGCTATAAACTCTGAAACACTCCAAACAGATGGGAAACTACTCCGTCGTTTGACCGAGAACATAAACAAAAATATTGAAAAAGATGTTAGGGCAGCATTTCAAATTCACTCTACTTCTTATGAACAAAATTATGGTTATTTGGTCGCAAATACCGATCAAACAAAAAACTAAAAGGAATTATAAAATATGGAAAGAGTATTAAATTTTATTAAGGCACATTGGAAGCGTGGACTGATTCTCGCTGCCTTATCTGCTATTAGCACATTGGCAATACTTGGGGTTAATAACAATGCCCTCGATACCGGAAAGCAAATTGGTCGGTGCGAGATGGTATGCTCTTTTTACGGAGCAGACTTTACGGGCTTTGACAAAGGCGCAGCCTGTCAATGTAAAGCCGAGAGTGGGTGGATTTTCGGCATTCCAGTAGATCCAGAATATTTTAAATAAAAAGCTTGACAACACTTTTAGTCTATGTTATATTACATATACTACATTTTAGCAAGATGAGAGATTTATCATCTTGACTATAGGCAAATGCCACAAACAACAAAACAACAAAACAAGGAAAAATATAATGTCTATTAATATTGATAAAATGAAGCAACGCAAAGCTGCGCTTCAAGGTAACGGAGGATCCCGTGATACTTTCTGGCGTCCCGTCGATGGGGAGCAAACAATTCGTATTGTTCCAACAGCGGACGGCGACCCCTTTAAGGATTTCTGGTTCCACTACAATGTGGGCAACAACCCCGGATTTCTCAGCCCAAAGAAGAACTTTGGCGAAGAAGACCCGCTAAACGACTTTGTTCGGAAGCTTTTTAACGAGGGCACCGAAGACAGTATTAAGATGGCGAAAAACCTCATGGCTCGCCAGCGTTTCTTCTCTCCCGTTCTTGTACGAGGTGAAGAAGATAAGGGTGTTCGCATTTGGGGATATGGAAAGATGGTATATGAGCAATTGCTCAACCTCGTTCTTAATCCTGAATATGGCGATATTACCGATACGGAATCAGGAACAGATCTTGTCCTCCATTATGGTAAGCCACAGGGTGCCAGCTTCCCTCAAACGAAGTTGACTCCCCGTCGTCGTTCATCTGCTCTCTGTGATGAGGCAGTTGGAGGCGATGATCGCTGCGCGGAATTGCTTGAAAGCATTCCTGAGTTTGATACGCTCTTTGATCGTAAAACCCCAGAAGACGTAGGCGCAATGTTAGATGCTTACCTTCTTGGCGAAGACAGCACCGGAGAGGAGACTGGGACTACAACCCCTCCTCCTTCTACTGACGCAGTTTCCTCTGTTGACGCTGCTTTCAACGACCTCATGGGAGCGTAATTCCGCGCCCACAGGGAGGCACAGGGTTATCAGGTGCCTCACACCCTTATTTTTGGAGAGTAAATGAGAATGGCAAGAGTTAAAAATACTAAAGCAGGCAAACTAAGTCTGACTGATATGCGGGCTCTTATTAATAAAAGGGCAGGCATTAATGTTGCCCATAACCTAACGGAAGAAAACCCCACTGAAGTTAAAACTTGGATTCCAACTGGCTCTCGCTGGCTGGACTCTATTATCTCCCGAGGTCGCCTCTCCGGCGTTCCTGTTGGTAAAATTGTAGAGATTGCCGGTCTTGAATCAACGGGTAAGTCTTATATGGCTGCCCAGATTGCTGCCAATGCTCAAAAGATGGGCATTGATGTTATTTATTTTGATTCTGAATCGGCTATCGATCCCGTATTTCTTGAAAAAACTGGATGTGACTTAAATAGTCTTCTTTATGTTCAGGCAGCCTCAGTTGAGTTTGTTTTAGAAACTATTGAGGATCTGTTAATTAATAATGACAACCGAATGTTGTTTATTTGGGATTCACTGGCTTTAACTCCTGCTATCTCTGATATTGAAGGAGACTTCAATCCTCAGTCCTCTATGGCAGTTAAGGCTCGTATCCTCGCCAAGGGTATGTCTAAGTTAACCGTTCCTATCGCCAACTCTCAGTCTACATTTTTAGTTTTGAACCAGTTGAAATCAAATATCACTCGTTCGCCTTCTGAAGCTATGACCACCCCTTATGTCACTCCAGGCGGAAAGGCTATGATTTATGCCTACTCGCTTCGCATCTGGCTGACCGGACGAAAAGCAAAGGCATCTTTTGTCACGGATGAGAGCGGTTTTAGGATTGGGTCAGAAGTAAAGGTTAAACTTGAAAAGTCACGATTTGGAACACAAGGTCGCCAGTGTAATTTTAAGATTCTTTGGGGAACCGAAGAGATCGGCATTCAGGACGACGAAAGTCTTTTTGACGCAATTGCGAGTTCGCCAAATCTTGTTCGCACAGGCGCTTGGTACACACTTCTGGACGATTCTGGAAATGCCCTTGGAGCTAAGTTCCAAGCAGCTAAATGGACCGAGCGATTACAAGAAAAAGACTTTCGGGCAAGAGTTCATGAGATTATGGACGAGGAAGTAATTCACAAGTTTGATAAGCGAATTGGAGAAGCAAGCGATTTTTATGAAGAGGTAAATGAATAATACAATTAATTATTCGTCTAATAAAGAGAGAAAAAAACAATGAACAAGATTATTACAGCAGCACTCTTTGGTGCATTTTTAACAGGTTGTGTTGCACATGCACACGCCCCAGTCCCACATCACTCAGCACATGTTGAGGTGAAGGTCAAGGCTTGGGTATGGGCACCAGGACACTATCGAGCCACCGGGGCTTGGGTTCATGGATCATGGAATCTTGTTAATATAGAGCGACAGATGTTGAATCGCTACCCGCGCACACACGTTCGCTGGGTCAAGGGAAGAAAGAAGCCTGCACCACGCCGACATTCTCACCGTCGTCACCGCCGCCAACATCGTCGTTAAAAAATAATACTTGACATCCCTTCAATAGACATGTTATAATTCTATTGAAGGGATTTCTTTTTTATAGGTGAAATAATGAAACGACTATTAGTAATAGACGGCTTAAACTTGCTGTTCAGAAACTATATTGTAAATCCGAGTTTGTCAACCAACGGACAGCCAATTGGCGGTCTTAAGGGCTTTCTCCAATCTATCCAAAAGCTTGTCCGCGAGACATGTCCAGATGAAGTTGTTATTTGTTGGGATGGTGAAGGTGGGTCACAAAGACGCAAATCAAAAAATAAAGGGTATAAAGAAGGTAGAAAGCCCATTCGCCTCAATCGGGATATTCGTAATCTTTCAGAAAATGAGGAGATTATAAACAAGATCTGGCAACAAACACGACTTGTGGAATATTTAAACGAACTGCCAATGATACAATTAATGTTACCTGGGGTAGAAGCAGACGATATTATTAGTGTGGTCGTTCAACATCCGGTTTATGACGGATGGCAAAAAGTAATTGTTTCCTCGGACAAAGATTTCTTTCAGTTGTGCGATGAAGAAACACTTGTCTTGCGACCAATCCAAAAACAAATTATAAGCGAGAAAACCCTTATAGAAGAATATGGTATTCATCCTAAAAACTTTGCTCTCGCAAGAGCGATTGTTGGTGACAAATCAGATAACCTTCCAGGCGTTGGCGGAATTGGGCTTCCGACTATTAAGAAGAGGTTTCCCTTTTTGAGTGAGGACAAAGACTACGACATTGAAAGTATAGTTTCTTACTGTGCCAATCAAGAAGGCAAAATAAAGGCTTTCTCAAATATTTTAGAAAAACAAGATGTTATTGAAGAGAATTATCAACTCATGCAACTTTATGTTCCCTCTTTAAGTGTCCAAGGCAAGAAAAAGATTAATTTTGCTCTTGAAAACTTTGAGCCAGAATTCGCAAAAACCAATATTAAGACAATGATGATTGAAGATGGTTTTGGTGTTATCAATTTTATTGATTTGTTTGCCGCAATGAATAAGATAGTTGCTGATTCTAAGTTATAAAACTATTTATAATATGCGATTATTTAAAAACTGGGCAAGAACCTTTGGACAGATAACATCTGAGTCTCCAAATTCCGAACTGCTCGTCGGAAATTTTAAGAAATATATAAAAGAACAAACCGATCCTGAATCTGTAGATCTTTCAAGTTTTGAAGTCCACGAGGAATTGGACCAAGATTTTTGGAACCAGAAAGATGACAAATTGGATCCAATAATCCGTCAAAAACTTTTAGCCATCGCTAATGACTTTTGGAGTTCCCTTGAGGTGGGTGACGCTGAATATCAAGATATCACTTTTACAGGTTCCTTGGCGGCATATAACTATTCTCGTTTTTCGGATGTAGATCTGCACATCCTTGTAGACTTCAAGGATGTTGATGATAAAGTTGATTTGGTTCGCGAATATTTTAACGCAATGAAATCCATATGGAACCGACTTCACGATATTATTATCAAGGGCTATGAAGTTGAAATTTATGTTCAGGATGTAAATGATCCTCACGAAGCACAGGGACTTTATTCTGTCCTAAATAACGAATGGATTAAAAAGCCCACTTTTGAGCAGAAAGATTTTGATAGAGATAACATTAAAAAGAAAGCCGCCTCAATTATGGATCAAGTAGATCGCTTAGACGGTATTATTAATGATGGGAAATACGAAGAGGCTGAAAAGTACGCCGATAAGATAAAACAAAAAATCAAGAAAATGAGAAAGACAGGATTGGAAACAATCGGTGCATATTCTGTCGAAAACCTCGCATTTAAAGTTTTGAGACGAAATGACTACCTTGAAAAGTTATCAAAAGCTAAACGAAAAGCTTACGATAAAATGTTGTCATTGAAAGAACAACGATCTCAATAACATACATTTTGCCTTAAACAAGGTCCAAAAATAGATTGGATTTTTTAAATTAAGTTTCCTATATACGAATGGATGGGGATAAAACCTATTGATTCACTCTTGTAGTGGATCTTTAAGTGTATACCCTCGTCTACATAATATACTATCAATATAGGAGATATAAAAAATTATGGCTATTATTCCATGTAACGCCCTCACGGGCAAACATATCAGCATGAGGCTCGAATTCAATTCGGGCTCGCTCTTGTCTGGTCAATTAAAAGTTCAAGACGCGCCAGCGCTTGGCTTCTGGGCTTCTTCTGGCTCTCTAGACGCTGCTCTCGCTGGTACCGTTAACGCTATCGGACACGTTTCTGGAAACCTTGTTTCTGAAGTTTCCATCGCTACATCAGGTCGTACTACGATTCAGAATGACGTAAACGCTAACCAAGTTGTCACAGATGCTGTGAAAAGTTCCTTGGGTGCAATTGTAAACGGCTCCGGCGTTTACCAAGCTTTCTCGGGATTGACTTACATCAACGGAAACGCTAATCTTGCTGTCGATCTTTCAGATCTTGACACCGCCCTCGCTGCTGTTCAAGCTGATGTCAATCAGAATGAAAGTGACGCAGATGCGCTGTCTGCTGCTAAGCAAGTAGTCCTCGACAAACACGAAGCTGCAATGGGTGCTGCGTTTTCTGCCGGTGGCGACTATGTTGCTCACTCAGGCAAAACCTACATCAACGGAAACTCTAATGTGACCGAAGATCTTATTGATCTTGATGCTGCTATCGTCAGTCGCGAAGCTGCAATCTCTGCTTCTTACTCCGCACAAATCGGTGCTACCAGAGCTTCCACTATCGCTGCGATTTTGGACGGAGCGCCTGGTGCTCTTGACACTCTCAACGAGTTAGCTGCTGCTCTCGGTGATGATGCTAACTATGCTACCACCATCACAAATGCTCTCGCAGCGAAAGCAACCGTGGTTGAAGTTAACGCTTTAGAGACTTCCTTGGGTGGACTCGTAAACGCTTCTGGTGTTTACCAGGCTTTCTCTGGAAAGAACTACATTAATGGCAACACTACTATTCACGGCGATCTTGTTGATCTTGACGCCGCGATCGCTGCTGAACAAGTAGTCCTCGACAAACACGAAGCTGCAATGGGTGCTGTATTTTCTGCCGGTGGTGACTACGTTGCTCACTCAAGCAAAAACTACATCAACGGTAACACTAGTGTGACCGCAGATCTTATTGATCTTGACCAAGCTATCAAAGACAGAGCAGACGGACTTGCTACTCTTGAAGGACACCTTGATAACTCAAATGGTTTCCGCGTTTCCTCCGCAGCCGGTAACTACCGCATGTCTTGGGGTACCAACAAACCAGAAATGACCATGACGCTCAATGCTGATGGTGAAACTATTGACGTTTGTTTCAATAGAGGTGCTTGATTAATTAATTAATCTAAACCCGGTATTTAATACCAACTCTTGGAGGGGTGGGCAACCACCCCTCCATTTTCTTTTTCATTATCGTAAATAAAATACTATTTAATAGTATGGGACTTATATTAAGAATAATTCCTATTTTAAATTAAAAAAACATATGAAATGGAGTTATAATATGGAAGAGAGAAAAGATATAACATTTTCTGTTCGGAAGTCCGATAGAAAAAAGATGATTCAAAGTTTTCTTGCGATGGCTGTTGGAAATTTTGAAGCCGAGGCAAGGGAAGCGGTTATGGAAACAAGTAAATCAATTCTTGAAAATGAGCCTAAGATCGCAATGAAAAGTATTGAGGGATATTTAGGCACCATTTCAGAGTATCAAGAAGCTTTGGAAGATATCTACAAGCTTATTGAAGAACATATGTTCATAGAGTCAAAAAAAACTCATTTAAATTTTAAAGCAGGTGAAAAAATGAAGATGACAGAGTTCAATGAAGCCATAAACGAGCAAACTGCAAAAGATAACGAAGAGAGAGAAAAGATTAAACAAAGAGTAGAACAGGAAGAATAATGTCAACATTTAACTCGTATCAGTCAGGATTACACAATGTTGGTTCATTCCAAGTTAGCTCTATACCATGGGCAAGCGCATCTATCGCGGTTGCTCCTCTTACTGAGCCACCCACAGCTTCAGTTACTGCCCTTGGACCAGTGACCGAAATTGAATTTTGGAAAGTTTCAAAGTTCGTAATTGTTAAAAATGAAATCGCTGTTGACGATATACCAAAGCCGATACGTCTTGGATTTTCAGTTCTTGGCGTGAAGGAAGACAACTATATTCTTCTTGAAAACGATGAAAGCTTTTCAGCAGATTACAAAATAACTCGCCTATATTTAATGGCGAACCAAACAGCCTCAACTAGCGCGTCAGTTTATGCTGGATTGACAGGTATACCAGAGGGGCGACTGACCCACAATTGGTCCGGCTCAGCAGGTGTTGGATAAATGGGGTCAGTTGGTGGTAAATTTCCCAGAGGGTATCTACGCAAATTAAGTAGTGAATTTGAGGACACCAAACATGCTGCGATTACTGCCTCCATGACGGATGCCCAATCGAAGAGGGATATGCTATCGTCCTCTTTTGGAACAGAATTTAAATTTTTTGATACTCAGTTAACAAATGTTTCTTCTTCATTTAAAACAGAATTTGGCGTTTTCGACCTCAAGATTACAAATGTTTCCTCTTCCTTTAAGACATCTTTCGACGGCTTTGATACTAAGCTAACAAATGTCTCCTCTTCCTTTAAGACGGAATTCGATGGCTTTGACACTAAGATTACAAATGTTTCCTCTTCCTTTAAGACATCTTTCGACGGCTTTGATACTAAGCTAACAAATGTTTCTTCTTCATTTTCGGGATCAATAGCGGAAATAGATAATAAAGTAGAAGTTGTCAGCGGCTCAGTTGGGTCGGGATCGAGCGGTACAGGCGCGACAGGCGATGGTAATTTTGATACCTTGACAATTACTTCGCCAACTGGTCAAAAATATCAGATTTGTATTGATGATGAGGGCATACCCAGCTTCAAAAAAGTTATGAACGTGGCTTATGACACTTCAGATCCCTGTTTGACTGGTAGCACTTAACCAAAAATAAAATATTTAAAAAAACTTCTTGACTTTTAGCCCAAAGTGGGTTAAATTAGATATAACAATAATTAATAACGGATGTATATTTGAATTCCCAAGAGCAAGCTAGCTTTAGTCGTTACGGTAAGACCTTTCAAGAGGGGCTCGCCGCTCTAATTCTTGAAGACCGCGCTTTTTCTGATCAAATTCAGGAAGTGCTTGAAACGGAGTATTTTGAACTTAAATATCTACAAGTATTTGTTGATAAAGTATTTGGGTATAAACAAAAGTACAATGTCCACCCTACTTCTAATATTATTACAACTATTCTCCGCACAGACTTGGAGAATGAAACCGATGCTCTTAAGAAACAGACAAGAGATTTCTTTGCTAGGATTTATAATACTGAAGTCAGAGATGCAGAGTTTGTAAAAAACACTTCACTTGATTTTTGTCGTAAACAAGTACTAAAATCTGCGATGATTAAATCTGTCTCTCTACTCAAATCTTCGTCTTTTGACGAAATTTCTAAAGTAATCAATGACGCTCTCAAACTGGGTAGTGACTCTGATTTTGGATATGATTATATCCAAGATTTTGAAAGACGCTTTGAATTAAAAGCAAGAGATCCAATTAGTACTGGCTGGGATGAAATAGATAAACTTTGTAAAGGTGGTATCGGAAATGGTGAGTTAGGGGTCGTAATCGCGCCTACAGGTGCGGGCAAATCAATGGTTCTTGTACATTTGGGCACCCAGGCGATGAAAATGGGAAAAACAGTTATCCACTATACTTTGGAGCTTCAAGACACCAGTATTGGCATACGATATGATAGCTGCCTTACCGGAGTGGAGCTTTCAGACCTACATTCTTTCAAAGAAATGATATATGAAAAAGTTCAAGATGTAAAGGGAAGATTAATTATTAAAGAATATCCCACCAAGTCTGCCTCTCCACAAACGCTGAAAAATCATCTTGAAAAATTAAAACAAAAAGATATAAAAGTTGATATGATTCTGGTAGACTATGGAGACTTGTTAAAGCCTGCTGTGGTTACAAGAGAGAAGAGGCACGACTTGGAATCCATTTATGAAGAATTGCGAGCGATCGCACAAGAGAACAAATGTCCAGTTTGGACCGCTTCTCAAACTAACCGATCAGGGTTGAATGCTGAGGTTGTGACCCTAGAGGCAATCTCTGAGGCATACAGCAAGTGTTTTGTTGCTGACTTTATTTTTTCAGTATCCAGAACGATTGATGATAAAAATAATAATACAGGACGAGTATTTGTTGCCAAAAACAGATTTGGTCCAGACGGACTTGTCTATCCTGCCAAAATGGATTTAAGCAAAGTTAAGATTGAAGTGCTTCCGTCTACAGGTGAGACAATCGGAGAAATTCAGGTTAATGCTGCCAAACAACAATCTGAAAAATTAAAAGAGAAATATAAAAGGTTTAAGGACGGAAACTAAATTGGGAACGAAAGTAAAAGAATATTTTAATGGCGACGATCTCGCCGCTAATGTTTGGACAACCAAATACGCTTTAAAAGATAATAGTGGTAACTTGGTTGAACAAACACCAGATGACATGCACCACCGGCTTGCCTCTGAATTTGCTCGTATGGAAGAAAAGTTTGGAGGTCCAAATTGTCTCTCCGAGAAACAGATTTATGAGCTTTTAAAAGATTTTAAATATATTGTGCCACAGGGATCCCCTATGATGGGTATTGGGAACAATTATGTAAACGTCTCCCTATCAAATTGTGTTGTTGTTGCCTCACCTATTGACAATATTTCTTCTATTATTGATTCTAGCAAAAATCTCGCAAATCTCTTTAAACGCCGCTGTGGTGTAGGGCTTGATATTAGTGAATTGCGCCCCGAAGGCACTCCTGTAAACAATTCCGCTGGCACCACGACAGGGGCTTGGAGTTTTGCTGATCTTTATTCATATGTTTGTCGTATGATCGGGCAAAACGGACGCCGGGGTGCGCTTATGATTTCTATGGATGTGCGACATCCTGACATTGAAAAATTCGTGACAATGAAACACGATTTAACCAAAGTTACAGGAGCAAACATTTCAGTTAAGATCTCTGATGACTTTATGGAGGCAGTTCAGAACAATGAACAATTTACTCTTCGCTTTCCCGTTGATTCTGATAAACCTAAATATACTCGTGATGTGGATGCTGTTCAAATCTGGCGAAAAATAGTAGATTCAGCCACCAAAACAGCAGAACCCGGATTATTAATGTGGGGCAATATTGAAAAATATCTCCCCGCAGAGGCATACGCAGACGACGGCTTTAAGACAATATGTACAAATCCCTGCGGAGAAATACCACTTTCAGCATACGATTCTTGCCGCCTGATTTCCGTTAATCTTAAAAACTTTGTAAAAAACGAATTTAAAAAAGACGCTTATTTTGATTTTGACCATTTTAGTCAAGTTGCGTCCACGGCAATGCGTCTTTCCGACGATCTGGTTGAACTTGAGCTTGAGAAGCTGGAAAATATCATTTCTTGTTGTGATACTGCTGACGAAAAAGAATTATGGCAGAACTTAAGGACAGCCTGTATTAATGGTCGCCGCACCGGGCTTGGTACCCACGGATTAGCTGATGCAATTGCTTGTCTTTCTCTTGCGTATGACTCAGAAGAAGCGATTAGCATTATTGATAAAATCTATGAGACATTAAAAATTTCAGCATATACCGAAAGTGTACACTTATCAGAGGAGCGAGGTTCCTTTCCTGTTTTTAATTGGGAGAAGGAAAAAGATAATGAGTTCATTAAATCGTTGCCGAAAGAACTACAAATGCTTATTGCCCAACACGGTCGCCGTAATATCTCAATTCTGACAAATGCTCCAACTGGATCCGTTTCTATTATGTCACAAACCAGTTCTGGTATCGAACCAGTGTTTCGAAATTCTTATACACGACGACGTAAACTTTCTCACAACGAAACTGATATCGAAGCAGACTTTACTGACGAACTGGGTGACAGATGGACTGAATATGAAGTTTTTCACCACAACGTTCGGACATATCTTAACTCTTTCAATACTGATGAGATTCCCACCTTTTTCACCGAGTCTGATCAAATTGACTGGGAAAAAAGAGTTCGTATTCAGGCAACAATTCAACAACATATTGACCACTCGATCAGTTCCACTATTAACCTTCCAAAAGGCACCGATCCAGAGGTTGTTTCTCGGCTTTATACGCTGGGCTGGAAGCTTGGATTAAAGGGCATCACTGTTTATGTCGATGGCTCACGAACTGGCGTTCTGGTTACAAACAAACAAAATACAAAGGAAAGCTTCCCTCAGCACCAAGCAGTAAAACGCCCCTCAGAGTTGCTCTGTAACATCCACCACGCGACTATTCAGGGAGAGAAGTGGATGATTTTGGTGGGCATGCTTGACGGCAAACCTTACGAGGTTATGGGTGGTCTATCCAACCTTATTGAGATCCCTGCAAGAAGAACCGAGGGCATACTTGTCAAACATCCTCGTAAAACTATGAATTCTGTTTATGACCTTAAAGTTGGCACAAATGGGGACACTATATTAGTCAAGGATCTTGTTAGAGCATTTGACAACCCAAACAACTCTGCGTTTACCCGTCTTATCTCACTTTCGTTACGACACGGAGCAGACATCCAATATGTCGTGGAACAAATGCAAAAAGACCGAGACAGCGATATGTTTTCGTTCGCCAAATGTGTTGCGAGAGTGCTTAAAAATTATATTATCGATGGATCCGAAGGGAGTGATAAAATCTGCACTGAATGTGGTGTAGATGGACTCATTTACATCGAGGGCTGCTTGACTTGCAAAAATTGTGGATTCGCTCGTTGCGGATAAAAAAATAAAGGAAAACAATGTATTTACAACCATTTAATAGACATATTCTAATTACACCAGAATATATAGAGAGAGAGAAGAAAAAAGAACAATCATCGATTTTGTTACCCGATGATTATGCAAAAGTAGAAGGAAAATATTGCTCCGCAGTTGTTCACGGAAGCGCCCCCGATTGCCGTTTTGATAATCTGGCTGCCGGAAGTCGTATTCTTGTCGATCGGGCAATGATTGAGGAAGTGGAACACAACGGACAAACACATCATCTTATTTTAGACAATTATGTCATAGCACAAATTACGGAGAATTAATATGGCGCACCATTATGGTGAATATGTTGCCTTGGAAAACCCAACGCCTAAAACAAAAAAGACAATTATGGTTTCAGGTGGATTCGATCCTATCCATTTTGGGCATTGTCGAATGATACAAGAAGCAGCGAAATACGGGGATCTAATTGTAGTCGCTAATTCAGACGGCTGGTTGAGGCGTAAAAAGGGATTTGCATTTATGCTATTTAAGGAGAGAGCCGAAATTATCTCTTGTATGAAAGGGGTTCGTATGGTTGTGGAAGCAGATGATGACGATGGTGCTATCTGCGAAACTTTAAGAAAGTACAAGCCAGATATTTTTGCCAATGGCGGAGACAGAACTATTGGAAACACCCCGGAAATGAAAGTTTGCGAGGAGCTTGGCATAACGATGCTCTGGGGTGTCGGTGGTGGAAAAATTCAAAGTAGCAGCGATTTGGTCGCAAATGCCCAAGTACAAGAGGAAGCCTTCGCCGCCGAATGATAAAATATGACAAAATAGTTATTGGATGTACCTTAAGTTCTGTTTTATACTCATTTTATAATCAGGTGCCCTTGATCTTTGTTGAGAGGCAAAATATACATCCATTTAACTTTTTTGAAACAAAAACAGATTTAAGTTTATTAAAAATTGAACCCTCATATACTCTTCAGAAGCCGGATGGACAAAAGATTACCTTTGGTATACCAAGACAGAAAGTTTATGATAAGATAATGGCTTTGCTGTGCTTATCTGGTCTTGTTCCTTTTTCACACTTATGTAAAGCCTTAACGGTCCAAGACGAAAGTCTCAAAGTTATAACACAGGGGAATAAAGTATTTAATGTTGGCTATAAGGATTTAATAATTTTCGATGACAGGGGAATAAGTGGACTTCCTTCAATTATTCAGGACAACAAAGAACAGCCAAGACAGGTTGTAGACTGGTTTGCAGTCAATAAAGGTGGACTTCACGATATTGACTATATCCAGACCAATGATGAATTTGTTAAGGAGATATTTTTTTACCCATCACAAAGAGTCACTAATAGTCCAAATAAAAAGGACTTATTGGCGGTATCTTATTTAACCCACCAGCAAGCAACTCATGATTATCAGTATTCGGACACCTATTGTCGCTTTAAGGTATTAAAATGTATAAAAGAAGCGGGAATTAGGGGTTCAAAAAATGGGAAAAATCCAAATTATCCAGATCGCTCTTCAGAACCTTTTCAGTGGCTTTCTCCAAAAATTAAATTAATGAAAAGAGAAATTATGCCCCCAGCTATGGCAAAATATGAAAACACTAAAAATATTAAATTTTGTTATGACGCACCAGAGAACATAATCGCTAAAAATACAATAAAAATAAATGCTTATAGCACAAAATTATTAAATGCTCTATAATGGAACAAAAAGCAGCAAATAAAACCGCATTTCACCTTGCGGGCATAATTCCAGTCGCTGGTCATAAAAAGGACTTTGGTTTTGAGTGGGATAATGTATTAATGCCAATAGCAGAGAATTACACTGCAATTGAACGCTCCGTTATGGAATGTGCTTATGCTGGCTGCGAGACAATATGGATTGTTTGTAATAACGATATTCAACCTCTGCTGCGCCATAGGCTTGGAGAAATGGTCCAAGACCCAATCTGGTATGGACGTATTTTGGCAGCACACCCAGAAGAACATAGAAAACAAATACCAATATACTATATACCAATTCACCCAAAGGACAGAGATAGAGTTGATTGTTATGCTTGGAGCATTTTACACGGAGCAAATACAGCTTATTGGGTTAGTAAGCAAATGAGCAAATGGGTAACGCCAGATAAATATTATGTTTCTTTTCCGCTTGCCATATATCCTGAAGATTCTCCGAGACAATATAGATCTTTAATTTCTAATGACAACAACTTCTTTTTGTGTTATAATGGTAAGACCGTAAAGGATGGAGAGTATCTTGGGTTCTCGTTTGGACCCGAAGACTTCATTAAGAGCAGACAAGTGATTAGGAAAGAGGGAACAAGAGAATGGAAGAATTCAGGCAACAAAATACCAACTGAAAAGCTACCATTTGAAAAAAGATGGTCAGGACGTTATTTTTCCCTTGACAAAGTTTTTAAACATGTTATATTAATAGAGTCAAATGTGAAAGAGTTGGAGTGGTTCTACGACTTATCGAATTGGGACAATTACACCAGCTTTTTCGCATCTGAAAAATCAAAAACAATAAAGCGCCCTTACGAGGGTTTAATCAAATACCATGAATGGAATGGTTTAGGAATAGATAAAAATGACAACGAAGAAAACAACGACAACAACGAGTAGCCTACAGGCTCAAATAGAGGCATTATCTCAAGAATTGGAGAATGAGCGTGCGAAGACACAACAATTTGGGAATGTCCTTGGGCAGCTTAGGTATCGCGTAATTGAGGTTTTAGACCTTGAACCCAAAGTACGGAACCAGTTTTTGACTGAAATCGATACTGTTTTTGATCGCGCACTGTAAGATTTAGAGGAGGGTAAGATGAACGACCAAATACAATCCAGCATTCCATTTGTGGGCTTGCATGCACATAGTGTAGCAGGTTCGCTTTTTGATGCCCTAGGCTATCCAAATGAACATATGGACTTTTGCTGGCAGAATGGCGGTGATGCGTTGGCACTAACCGATCACGGCAATGCCAATGGACTTTCTCATCAAGTCCTTCACGCTAAGAAGATGAAAGAAGAGGGCAAAAATTTTAAGCCTATCTTCGGCACGGAAGCTTATTTTATTCCGTCCATCTCTGAGTGGCGTGAAGAGTATGAGAGAGCCCTTGCGGATAAAAAGCGAGCGAAAACTCTTGGATCTGAGTTGAGCGGCGCTACTGTAGAAGATGAAAACTCCAGTAAAAAAATCCAAAGTGTATTGCGCCGCCGTCGTCATCTTATCCTCCTCGCGCAAAACCAAGTGGGGCTTCAGAATATCTTTAAACTGATATCTGAGAGTTATAAGAGCGAAAACTTCTATCGTTATCCTCGTATGGATTATGATCTCCTTGCTAAATATAGCGAGGGAGTTATCGCCGCTTCAGCTTGCCTCGGCGGCGTATATTCTGGTAATTACTGGGAAAACCGTGAAGCCGGAGATAAAGCGGTCCTTGAAGCAATGCGAGAAACGACCCGTAAGATGATGGATATCTTTGGCGATCGCTGGTATGGTGAGTTACAATGGAATAATGTTCCAGAACAGCACACTATCAATAAGTTCATTATTCAAATGCATAAAGAATTCGGTATTAAGCTGATCTCTACTGCTGATAGCCATTATCCAAGTAAAGACGCTTGGAAGGACCGCGAACTTTATAGGCGACTTGGGTGGCTTGGCAAGGCTGCTCCATCTTACGATAGCACCGAACTTCCTGTTGACGTTGATGAAATTGGATATGAACTTTATCCAAAGAACGGCGATCAAATGTGGGAAAGTTATAAAAAATATTCAGCAGAATGTGGCGTGGAATATGACGATGATTTGGTGTTAGAATCTATCAAACATACTCACGAAATTGCCCATCAACGCATTGAAGACTTTCTGCCGGATAATACAGTTCGTCTTCCTGACTTTGTTGTTCCTGCTGGATATACGGCTACTCAAGCGCTTGTTAATATGTCCCTTGAGGGCTTGCGAGGTATTGGAAAACACGGCAATCAAGAATATACAGAGCGGATACGCCGAGAACTCAAAATTATTGATGATAGAGGGTTTTCAAAGTATTTCTTAACAATGAAGGCAATTGCGGACAGAGCAAACGATTGCATGCTTACAGGTCCAGGTCGAGGCTCTGCCGCTGGTTCGCTTGTAGCGTATGCCCTTGGGATTACACAGATTGACCCAATTAAATACGGACTTCTGTTCTCTCGCTTTCTGCGTTCAGATGCGACCGATTATCCCGATATTGACTACGATGTAGCAGCACCGATGGTGCTAAAAGAGCAGTTGATTGAAGAGTGGGGTGACACAACTGTCGTTCCAATTTCCAACTGGAACACCCTTCAACTTCGCTCACTTGTTAAGGATATTTCCAAGTTCTACGGAATTCCTTTTAAAGAGGTCAACGAGGTCACCGGTAAGATGCTATTAGAGGCGACTCCCGCCGCTAAGAAGGCTCACGGAATTAAAGCCGGTGTGTATGCCCCAACTTTTGAAGAAGTAAAGTTATACTCACCAACCCTACAAGCATTCTTGAACAAATACACAAATATCGCCAGTCATATCGATAGGTTATATGGTCAGGTGCGATCTTGTTCTCGTCACGCTGGTGGAGTTGTTGTCGGTGAAAACCTTGATGAATGGATGCCCCTTATCAACTCCAAAGGCATCCGTCAGACGCCTTGGGCAGAGGGACAAAATGTTCGACATCTTGAACCAATGGGTTTTATTAAGTTTGATATTCTTGGGCTTTCTACATTAGCGATGCTTGATGGCGCGATACGCCACACTCTTAAACGACATCATAATAATCCAGAACCAACTTTTAAAGATGTCAAAGATTACTATAATAAAAATCTACACCCTGACACTATTGACTTAGATAATCAAGAAGTTTATGAAAAGATTTTCCAAGATGGTCGTTGGGCTGGCATTTTCCAGTTTACTGAAAAGGGAGCACAGGCTTTTTGTCAGCGAGCAAAACCAACAAGTATTATTGATATATCGGCTATTACTTCTATTTTCCGTCCTGGTCCTTTATCTGCGAAAGTAGACGATGAATATGTAGAGGCTAAAAAGCATCCACAATATATTAAGTATGTTCATCCTCTAATCCAAGAAGTAACAGAGGAAACCTACGGCTTTCTTATCTTTCAGGAACAGATTGCCATTCTTGCTCACAAGCTTGGAAAAGACCTGTCTCTTGATGAAGGGAATAAGCTTCGCAAGTTACTGACCAAGAAGGGAACTGGCAAGGGTCATGAAGCAAAGATGAGGATCCACACCAAGTTTATTAATGGCTGTGTTGAGAAGGGTATCCGTCGTGATATTGCTGAAGGTATTTGGGATAAGTTTGAATACTTCTCTGGATATGGTTTTAATAAGTCACACGCTGTTTCTTATTCTATGTTGTCTTATCAATGTGCTTGGTTGGCTCATCACTATCCCGCAGAATGGATGGCAGCCTTCTTGGACAAGGAACCCGAGAGTAGGAAAGAGAAGGCAATTAATATTGCCAAGGGATTTGGCTTCAATATTGAAAAGTTGGATGTGAATACTTCTGGTCGTGTTTGGGAAATCTCCGAAGATGGCAAGACACTTATCCAACCTCTAACCTCTATTAAGGGTCTTGGAGAGGCGGCTATTCAGCAGATTTTAAGCAATCGCCCATTTAATAAAGTTGAGGATTTCATCTTCAATGAAAATATGGTATACTCCAAACTTAATAAGAAGGCGCTTGATGTTCTTGTTCGTTCAGGAGCGATGAATAACTTAGTTGATGATAGATTTAGCGGATTGAAACATTTCTGGTCTGCGATCGCTGTTGACCGACCTCGCAAGTTAAAGAAGTTCGAGGAAAATCTTGAATTATACCGCCCAGAAGGTAATTTTGATGAAGAGGAGCTAATCCAATATACGGTTGAACTCACTGGGGTATTTCCGATGAGCGATGTTATGAACGAAGCTATTTTGGATAAACTGGAACAAAGTATGATTCCTCCCATCGGTGAATTTGATCCCGACTTAAAGGTGACTTGGTTTATTCCTCGCAAGATTACCACGAGAAAAACTAAAAATAATAAAGAATATTGGGTTGTTGAAGTTATTGACGACACCGGCACAACTTCTAATATTAAGTGTTGGGGTGTTAACTCCAAGTTTGATATTCTTTATCTCAATAGACCTTATATGGCAAAGCTTGAATATCATCCCACTTGGGGTTTCAGCACGCGGTCATTGCGACATAATTTTCGATTATTATCGAAATAAATGTTGACACTTTAAACTAACCCAGTTATAATAATAAAACATTAAGGAGATTATAATGGACTTATCACTTGTTAACAACAGCGTTGTTATAGAATCACAACTTTCACAGGCAGACGAAGCAAAACGTCAAAAGGTGTTAGAGTATATTCGCTCACTCAAAGCACTTGAAGAGGCTATAGAGCCATATGCAGAACAAAAGCGAGAACTTAAGGCAGAATTCAAAGAGCAAGGCTGGCTTTCAGGAGATGAAATCTCACTGGCAGTTAAGGCATATCGGATGCTCAAGGGTGACCAAGATATTGACGAGCTTGTTGAAATGTTCAATTTTTTGCGAGGTGATAAATGATTTCAAACAACTATCACAAAAGACTTTATACGACAGAAGAACTATCCGCATATTTAAGACTTAGTAGAGGGTATATTCTTAAATTGAGACAATCAGGAGAATTGCCTCACTATAAGATTTCAAATCTTAATTACCGTTACGATATTGCCGAGGTTAAGAACTATTTCAGAGGTGATAAGTGATTATTGAATATAATCGAATTCACCCAAACGCACACCCTCCCACCCGTGGCAATCCAAGTGATGCTGGGCTAGATGTATACTTCTCGCCAACTTCGCGAGAGCCTGTATCGATCGCTCCAGGCGAAAGCGTTATCTTGCCAACAGGATTGAAATTCGGTGTGCCACACGGATATATGTTGGATGTAAAGAATCGTTCAAGTATCGCCGCAAAACGTTCTCTTATCGTCGGTGCATGTGTCGTTGACTCAGGGTATGATGGAGAGGTGTTTGTGAACCTTCACAACATCGGTAACGATACTCAGGTAGTTGAACCACATACAAAGATTGCTCAAGTTGTAATGACGCCAGTTGTTTCGTTCCGAGCACTAGAAACCTCAAACCCAGATCTTTATGGCTGGTATCCAATCACAATTAGTCAACGAGGTGATGGGGCTTTGGGAAGCACAGATGAATAGAAAACAAAGACGCGCTAAGGACGCACAAATTAAAAAAGGCGGAAACGAAGAATTGGCAGCCCAAGTTGCTATGTTCGGCAAACTGCCCGAAGAATGCACTGCTTGTGAGAGTCCCTACGACAAGACTGACAAAGAAATGGCAACAACTTGGAATGTGGTCGTCCGTAAAGAAGATGATGATAATCCAGTCCGGTTGTATTGCCCTGATTGTTGGAACACTGCACAAAAAGTGATTAATAACTTTTTAAATACTATGGAAGAAAAAGATGAATCTTGAAACTCACATCACTTTTGATGATGTTCTGCTTGTGCCTCAATATAGCAACATTGGTTCACGCTCAGAAGTCACATTAGACTCAGAATTATCAGAAGGAATGAACCTTCGTGTTCCAATTATCTCTGCGCCAATGGATACCGTTTGCGGTCGGCTAATGGCGACCAGAATGGCTGAATTTGGTGCCCTTGGCATTATTCATCGTTATAATACAGTTGACAAACAAGCCTCAATGGTTGCCGCCGCATCAGAAACCGGCTTGAAAAATGTTGGTGCCGCTATCGGAATCACAGGCGACTACATTGAACGTGCCGCTGCTTTAATCAATGCTGGTGCAAGCTGTCTTTGTCTAGACGTAGCTCACGGCGACCATATATTGATGCATGTAGGTGCTCACAATATTGTTGATAAATTCGGAGACAAAGCTCATATTATGGCTGGAAATATTGCCACCTATACGGGTGCTTTGGCACTTGCTCATATTGGAGTTGATAGTGTTCGTGTCGGCATCGGCGGCGGCTCTATCTGCTCCACCCGCATTCAAACTGGACACGGAATGCCCACATTGGCATCTGTTATTGAGTGCGCGAGAGTAAAAGAAAAGTTTCCCAATGTTAAAATTGTTGCTGATGGTGGGATCAAAACATCCGGTGATATGGTCAAAGCACTCGCGGCAGGTGCTGACTTTGTAATGGTTGGCTCGCTTCTGGCTGGAACATCCGAGGCACCAGGCGAAATTATTTATAAAGACGGGGAAAGATTTAAATCTTATCGCGGAATGGCTAGCAAAGACGCTCAAATGGACTGGCGGGGGAAAACCTCTTCTCTTGAAGGTATTGCAACAGTAGTTCCTTATAAGGGTCAGATTTTTCCAATTCTTGAGAGTCTTGAAAATGGTATTCGCAGCGGACTTTCATATTCTGGTGCTCGCAACCTACAAGAGCTTCGTGAAAACGCCCGTTTTATCCGCCAGACCGCTTCAGGTCTTGCCGAAAGTAATACCCACATTATGTGGAGATACTAATGCCAAAAAAGCAGTGGGATGAAAAAGGCGAGAAAATACAAACCTATCTCCCTCAGTCTCAAAAAGTTGATTTGAAGATTAAACTTCATCATCACGGCTTAACGCAAGCAGGTTTTCTGCGAGGAGTTATTAAATCTTTTATAGAAGAAGACCTTAAATTTATGGAGTGGTTCGATACATGGAAACTACGAAATAGTAAAGTTAAGTCCTCAAAAAGACACGCTAAATCAGATAATTTAAGAAAACAGGGAAGTGAGCTTTCCTCAGTATTTGGAATCAATGAGGGTGAGTTAGAAGACATTTTTGATGTAATCGCACAGGAGCACCCAGAGTTATGATTAAGTGTGCCCAAAAATGTTGTGAGTTAGAGGTATCCTGTCCCGTTTCAGAATGTCGCTTTTGGATTGATTTTGAAGAGGACTTAAATTGTATAAATATCGCAATTGATAAAAATGGAACAATGAAATTAAGGCAAATTGCTGAAAGATTGGGGTTAACTCCCGCAAGAATTCAACAGATAGAAAAGGGCGCTTTAGCCAAGTTAAATAAAGTAATGTGAATTTTTGTTCTTTTCGCCGTGCAGCTATCTAATTATATATGATTATTTTGCACACAAATAAATCATTTAGGAGATACAATTATGAGCAAAAAGAAACTTTTATCGGAAGCACAGATTAGACGCTTTCAAGGTCTTGCCGGACTTCCAGCCATCGGAGAAATGAATTTTCCTGCATTTGGTAAAAAGCAGAAGAATGTTTCCGAAATGGGCGGCATGCCCTATGGTAATAGGGATGAAGAAGAGCCCGAGCTTCCAGGCGACGAAGGTCCAGTAGATGATATGGGCATGGGCCCTGAAGAAATGGGCGATGAAGAAATGGGCGATGAAGAGATGGGTGATGAAGAGATGGGCGGTGAATTGGAAACTTCCGAAGAAGGAGGTGACGATTTAGACTTAAGCCCAGAACAAAAAGAAAGCTTAGCTGCTGACATTGTTCGTGCCGTAGCTCAAGAGCTTGGTAACGCTCTCGACCTTGATGAACCTATTCAGGTTGATGTTGAGGACGAGGTTGACGACCTCGGTGGAGAGATGGACCTTGAATTTGGTGACGAGCCTGCCGATGACCTCGGTGGTGAACTCGGTGGCGACCTTGATGAAGAGCCTCCCGTACCCGAAGACGAATTCGCCCTTGAAGAGGGTGAAGAAGAAGAGGAACTCGCAGAGGTTCTCGATGATGAAGCAATCGTAAATGAAGTGCTTCGCCGTGTTGTTGCCAGACTAACTAAACGGTAAGGCATACAAACAAATCTCCTAGAATTGATAAAAGCCGTGGAATTTCCACGGCTTTTATGTTATAATAGATCTAATTAATAGTGAACTCACCAAAGTTAAATTTAAAAAAACAATGTTAATTAATGAACTTAGAAAATTAATTCAAGAAATTAAACTTCAAGAAGCTCTTCAAAAAGGACTCAAAGAAGTTAACCATCCATTTAAGGTGCTCTTTATTTTTGGACCAGCAGGTTCTGGAAAGACTTTTATTAAGGACGCTGCGTTAGGCTTACCAGAAGGGTTTGTCTCAATCAATACAGATGAACCTGTTGAAAAAGTCTTCCCAAAGTTTGGCTTATCTCTCAAATTTGACGAAGGCGATGTTGACAAAAAACAAGAAGTAAGAAAACTTCTTCAGCAAGCAGTCGCCGATAAGGAGAAGCGTAAGATCAATCAAGCACTTCCTATTCTTTTTGATACAACAGGCGAGAATACGAACAAAATTAAAAAGATGATTCGTGCGCTCATTAGCGTTGGCTACGATGTCGCCATCTTTATGGTTAATGTACCTCCTGATTACTCGGTTGAATCTGATATAGTCAGAGGTGAGCTTGGAGAGCGATCCGTTGGTCCAAAACGAACAAGAGCAATTGCCAACAATTATCAAAAGAATGTTGTGAGCCCAAGTGCCTACGCACAAATGGAAGGGGAACGAGGTGTTACGATCTTAGCACAAAACCCCTACCCAAATCTTTTTGATCTTCGCGACGGCTCGCTCCGTCCCGATTTTGATTCAAGTGTGTTACAAGATAGGACTCTTGAACTAAAAGACCCAGAAGGAAATAAATCCGACTCTATGAGAAATCCTTTTAAAGGCGTCACTTGGGAGTATGCTGAAGATATTCTAAAAGAGGCGAGAAGCAATTTACAGCAATGGCTGTCTGACAGAACTCCCATAAACTCCACAGGAAAGCAGGTTCTTGAAGCCCTTGAGTATATCCAAGATCAAGGCATTGCCGACTATGGTGATCAGATCACAGATCTCTTTGGGTACGCAGCATGGGCTGGTGAAAACGAGAAAGAAATTCCCGACTCAGTAAAAAACGCACTACACATTGTTTTTGATATTGACACATACCAAAAGAAAGTGGCAGCGACAACCTCAAAAGATAAATACCCAACGAATCCAATGAAAGTCAAGACCGCCAAAGGAGAGAAAGAGGTGCCACCACAACTACTTCCAAAATTCGGTCAGAAAGGGGCTCCAACAGTTCAACAATTAACACGAGAACAACTACAGGCACTTGTTAATAGTTTTAATAATAAAAATAAAGCTTGACATACCTCTTAAAATTTGTTATATTAGTAATACTATAAAAGGAGAACATTGTGAAGGCATGGGCTTGGAGAGTTGAGACAGAGGATGATAACGCGAGTTATCGGGTGCAAGTAGAAAATATTAAAGGAAAGAGGAATCTTAATAAGGTATTAAAAATTCTTTCAGAGTGGGATATTATCGGTAAAGGTTATAATGCTAATACTGAAGAATATACCTTTATCTTTGCTAACGATTTTGATAGTCCCCACAAATGGCAACGTTGGGCAGAACAATTCCCAATCTATTTAACTGAGATTACTTCTCACGGAAATGAGAAAGTACGAAATAAAAAACTTATTAAACAAGGTGCGATATTGTGATTTTTGGCTCACGAACGGCAAAGAAGAAAGAAGAGGGTACCGCTCAAACTGAATCTGAAGCACTTCATTATGTGGAGAAGAAAGATGAAGCTCCCCGCATTATGGGAATCTGTGGTGATCTTGATGAAGAAAAAGCCGGAGAATTAATGTATGGTATGATAGCTCTTTATGAAGAGGGCGCTTCATATAAATTGAAAGATCCCATAGATGAAAGCTCAGAGATTTTGGTTTCATATTCTCCTTTTGAGTTTATTATTTCAACTCTCGGTGGAAACGCTCAAGAAATGTTTGGACTACATGATCTTATGCGAGTGCTTCGTGAAAATTGTGATATCCACACAGTTGGACTTGGAAAGGTATTTTCCGCAGGCACACTCCTGCTCGCCTCTGGCACCAAGGGTAAACGTCGGATTGGCAAAAACTGCCGAGTTATGATCCACGCCGTCCTTGGTGGAAATCACGGATCAATCCATAACCTTGAGAACGAGATGGATGAAATTCGGTGGACCCAAGAGCGATATATTGAAGCAATGGTGGATGAAACCAACATGACTAAGACACATCTCAAAAAGATTTTAAATCGAAAGGTTAACGCCTATTTCACTGCCGAAGAGGCAGTTGAGCTAGGTATCGCTGATATCATTTTTTAAGGAAATTAAAATGGCAACTATAAAAGGGCTTCATGCCTTTCTAATAAAAGAACAATTCAGAAAGACGTTACAATCCAAAGGGTATGCATTCTTTGGACTTGAAAACAAAGCAGCTTATAATGTTAATATTATTGGTGTGCGAAGCGATGAGGACATCTTCAATGAATTTGATGATGCGCTTCTCGTCATTTATAGGGACAGAAAGAAAAATTGGGAAGTCCGCTCCTATTCTATCACAACAGACCCAGGTAAGGTATGGCAAGAAAGACCGATGAACAGCAAAGGCTGTGCCATCCTTGTGCCGGATCAATACCGAGGGGTCTATAAAATTGATGGTCACGGAAAAACTCGATACTCAGCAATGTGTCAACGATTAGGAAATGTAAAAGTATATAGGGACGCTGATAGAGATCACGAGCACGACCGTGATGCTGGAACGATTGATGAAGGAGCCTTCGGAATAAATATTCATCGAAGTCGCTCCACTGGTGAGGCAGAACTCGTAAATTCTTACTCCGCAGGCTGCCAAGTGTTTAAAAACACTACAGATTTCAACGATTTCATGAAATTGGCTAATAAATCCGCAGATAAGTTCGGAAACTCTTTTACATATACTCTTATTTCAGAAGGCGATTTAATCGGATATTAGGACTATTTATATATTATGAACGAACTTGATTTATTAGTAGAAAACTACTTCACCGATTCTTTTGAAGCTTCCGATCTTTTTCGGCTGGTTGA
>ENA-ORXF01000565-ORXF01000565.1-marine-metagenome-genome-assembly--contig:-NODE-565-length-26587-cov-13.112071_pt1 | contig 26587 bp, 19 predicted proteins | sample MGYA00237864_ERZ511476 | MGnify/ENA primary metagenome ERZ511476 (study PRJEB26306, sample SAMN06343908) | marine metagenome | isolation source: coastal waters | place: Atlantic Ocean: West Antarctic...
ATTGCTACTGAAAACACAGCCCATAAAATAAAGCCTTTTGCCGCAGGGTTTAACCTAAGTGCTGCGGCCCTAGCGGCCGCATCTGCGGCACTTGATGATAAGCCGTTTTATAAAAAGAGCATTGAGTTCAATCAGCTATCTAAAACAATATTAATCGATACCTTAAATGAGCTGAAATTAGCGCATATACCCAGTGACACCAATTTTGTTTTACATGAAATAGGCACGCCATTGGCCGACTATGCCCAACATATGCAGCAAAACGGCGTGCGTGTAGGCAGAAAAATGACGCAGGATGATCACTGGAACCGCATTTCTTTGGGCACACCTGATGAAATGATGATATTTTCCCAAACCTTAAAGGCGTTTAGACAAGAGGGTTGGGTGTAGCGACATATCACATCACAACAGCCCACAGTCCAGCAAGCAGCCTGCGTGGCGCCCTGGGGAACCAAGGGATATTTTTACACTCCCAGCAGCGATTACAGCGCCATATTTGACGGGGCCAAAAAGCAAGAAAAATAAGTATCTAACCGTCCTGCTCCCCTGCACTAACCGCCCCCGCTTGTGGCGATTCGCTCTTCCTAAGCATTTTGTACCAGGCATAAAAAGGACCCATAGTGTTTTGCCAATAGGTACGGTGTTCTGATTGTGTTTTGGGCCCAATACCCCAGGGCGTATATTCATCCTTGATAGGTATATAGAGCGTTCCAAATAGCCTATCCCAAATGCTAGTGATAGCTGCAAAGTTTTTATCCCAGTGGGGCTCTAAGTAACTATGGTGTATGTGGTGCATCGCTGGGCTATGCAGCCACAGCGAAAGCCAGCGTGGGTAATTAAATTGCACATGATAATGGCGGAAAGAGCCATTAAAGCCGAAAAGTATTGAAAAGAACCCTATATTAAACAGCGTTGCTGCAACTATATTTCCACTAAAGAGCCATGCGAACAGCCCACCAACAAGGCCATAGCTGAGAGCGCTTCCCGTTGCCCAGATAGGCCCTGACAAAAAGTGCTCTCTGTACCGAGTGAGCGGTGTCAAAACTTCCGCAGAATGATGGACCTTATGAATGGCCCAAAGTGCAGGCACTCTGTGCATAGTGTAGTGAATCAGAAAGAAAATAAAATCATAACAAAGGAGAGTGACTAAGCTATAGAGCAACATCCAGCCATAATTGATTTCTAAACCTGGCGAAGCCCCAACAATTCCATTCAGACTGGCAATCATCGCTGACTCGGCACTTGGCCCTACTGTCGCCATTAATCCGACAAACCAAATTGGTCTTAATACTCTCTCGGTGACCCATAACCAAATATCTACTCGGGCTGAAATATGGGTGTAGATATCTTTAGGGAACAAAAATTTCAATAACGATGCCGGCCGCTCTCTGCCATCAGCCCCACGAGAGCCGCGTCCCTTTCTAAACAGCCAAATGCAGATGGCAAGTACGATAGTGACACTCAAAAATTGCCACGTTAAATCTCTAGGAAGGTTATTAGCTACCAGCTGCCATAGATAATTACTGAGTTCTTGGGTAGTTTCATTTAATGGTCCTACTAACTCGGTTGCAGCGTCGGCAACAGACTCATCAACCCCAGGATATTTTGCTTTATCTACTATTGCCATGGCTTAGAGAGCCCTAATGAGTGAAATTTTAACCATTACCCTTTAACATCGATTTATATTTAAGCAATATCATGTATGAACTGTCAATCTGTAGGCCAGATAACTTGATAGGTCTAAACTTTTGTTAGCCATCAATCATCACTTTGATATGCCACACAATAGGTCGTTAGGCGCAAGTAAAAACTCGTTGGCTAGAGCGGGGTAATATGGCCGAGACACAAGAATTTCGTTTTTTAAATAGCCAGTCATCTCGGCAGGCAAAGAATCCACGATGATCTATAGCTATATTCAAAGCCGTTCTCGGCTAACCACCAACACATATGCATATTCAAGTGGAATAATTATCATTCGTCTTTTATGATTAGCGCTGACTTTTTGATAGAGTAACGCGCACGTGAAAACAAACTTTGATTTTATTATTTTGGGAGCGGGGTCCGCCGGGTGTGTGCTGGCTAATCGGTTGAGTGCTAACCCCGATGTTGAGGTTTGCCTAATTGAGGCAGGCGCTAAGGACACTGATCTCAGAATTCATGTACCCCTGGGTTTTGCCTTTTTGGGCGATAAAACTGACCTTAGCTGGAATTATGATACCGAGCCTCAAAAAGGCTTTGAGAAGGTACCTGTAGAGTCCCCTGCCACCGCTGTTGTTGATTCTGCTGGCGGAGTGCATAAAGTGCAGGCCGAGGTTATGGAGCATCGCAAAGGCTTTCAGCCGCGGGGTAAAACCTTGGGTGGGTCAAGTTCAATCAATGCCATGTTGTATGTCAGAGGACACCGTTGGGACTATAACCACTGGTCTGAGCTGGGTAATGCTGGGTGGTCTTATGATGAGATACTGCCCTACTTTAAAAAAGCCGAGCACAATGAGGTGTTTGATGATGCCTTTCACGGGCAGAACGGGCCGTTAAATGTCTGTAAAATTAGAAACAGCAACAAGCCAACCGATGAGTTTGTTGAGGCCGGGTCGAAGCTTTATACCTACAACGATGATTTTAATGGCGCTGAGCAGGAAGGTATTGGCTACTACCAGACAACACAAAAAGACGGTAAGCGCTGCAGTGCTGCAAAAGCCTATTTAGTACCGGCAATGGAGCGACCCAATTTAACGGTATTAACCGACACTCAGGTTAATAAGATTTTATTAGAGGGTAACAAAGCGGTCGGTGTGCAGTGCATTACTAACCAACAGGCAGTGGTTGATTTTACCGCAAGTAAAGAGGTTATTTTGTCCGCAGGTGCCTTTGGGTCACCACAAATTTTGTTGCGCTCAGGAATTGGCCCCCGCGAAGAGATTGTTAAGCACAATATTGACCATTTAATAGATCTGCCAGGGGTCGGTAAAAATCTGCAAGACCACATAGACTATTTGTCCGTTCACAAGCACGGCTCTCCAGAGTTGATTGGCTTGTCATTGCGATCGATCTTTTACACCTACCCAAAGGAGCTGATTAAGTATATCTTCAAAAAAACCGGCTTGTTCACCTCTACAGTGGCTGAGGCCGGCGGTTTTATCAAAACCAGTGACGATTTAGAGGTTCCTGATGTACAGCTACACTTTGCCCCCGCTATGGTAGTAGACCATGGTAGAACACAGTTATGGGGCCATGGTTTGAGCTGCCATGTGTGCCTTCTGCGACCAAAATCAACAGGCACCGTCACCTTGCAGTCAGCCGACCCGCATGATGATCCGCTAATAGACCCTAAGTTTTTGACTCACCCCGATGATATTAAGGTGTTAGTGGCGGGCTACAAAAAAATGATGGCCATTATGCGCTCTGCCCCTATTAACAAGTATATTGCGCAGTGCTTGAGGCCCGTCAACATTAATGATGACCGCGATATTGAGCGTGCTATTAGAGAAGACGCTGATACGGTTTACCACCCTGTGGGCACCTGCAAGATGGGCAGTGACAACCTGGCGGTAGTTGATGAACGTTTGCGTGTGCACAAAATGCAAAACCTGCGAGTGGTGGACGCATCAATTATGCCAACCGTGGTGGGCGGCAATACCAATGCACCCACAATAATGATTGGCGAGAAAGCCGCTGAGATGATTTTACAAGACTTGTAAACACTGAGTTAGCAAGGCAGGTTCTCCCTGCCTTGCGCTATATTTTTTTGTCGCTTTGTTGTGGTATTGCACTCTGTGCATTTATTGTTGCTTTAGGTTATTTTAAAGGTCATGGAATGACGAAATTACTAAATCTAGCTATGTTTAGTAGTGAGAAATCGTCTTTGATAGTCCTCTCCTTTTAAACTTTCGATAATCGGTTATGCGTTTCACCGCCATAGTGCTGCCGGTTTAAAACAACAATACAAGCGTAACTAAATTTTATGAACGCTGAAATAATACAAATAGTCTATGTAAATATAGTGTTTTATTGCTATTCAACAAATAGACCTGAATCACTACACTTTGCAGAGTTGCATTAAATCGGTCAGTATTGTGCTCCACTTTACACATCATATATTAGGATATTCAGCTCTAGGGCCTGAGCTAAGGGAACAGTAGGCTAAAAGAACTGAGTTTCTCTGCCCAGCTGGGATTGGCTTAAAAATCTAGATATTTATGGGGTATAAATTCTATTTAAGTTTTTTTTTGTTTTTATATACTTGCGTCTGCCATGGAAGGGAGAGAAAAATGATTGTTATCCGGAAATTTCAAAGTGGGTCATTAACTAAGATTACCACTTGGGGTTGCTGTGATGCTTTCGGGTATTTTTTGCCGCGCACTCTTGAGCAAAGTTTTCAGATCAATGTAATGATCGATGTTAAATCGCGAGAAAAAATTCATACACACATTTTGGGTAATGGGAGCACCGCCTACTATTTATTTACTCAAGAACACAACTGTCAAGCTGCCATCGATGAACTATTAATCAAACACCGAGTGGTAGGTATGACGCAGCTTTTAACCAACAGAGAACTAGATGTTATCAAAGCGTTGTTTGAGCTAAGAAGCACCAAAAAAACCGCTACTCACTTGGGCATTAGCGACAGCACTCTAGTTAACCACCAATCTAATATCTCCAAAAAGATTGGCTTTCGTAGCAGTGAAGTTGCCGCTATGATCGCCGACTACTCTAGCGCTGAGCTACTCATGTCGGTCATTAGCCGCACAGATTAACCGGTCCGTAGGACAACAAAACCCTTTGACGTAAAGATACCAAAGCAAGCTCTTTTTACTGCATGTTGATCGCTTTTTGAAACGCGGGCCTAGACTCTATGTTTTTAATATAGGCCTTTATATTGGCCATTTCGTCGGTTACACAACCACTTCTATTTGCCATAAAACAAGCATGCCCTAGCATGATGTCTGCCGCTGAAAAGTCGCCAATTAGGTAATCTTTTCCCTCTAGCGCTTCATTAATGGGCGCTAAAGACTTAGTCAGCAGATTTTCGGCTTGCCTCAAGATATTGGCGTCCCGGCGTTCTGGTGGCAGTAAAAACTTTTGCACCACTATTTGATTCATGGGCGACATAACCATGCCTTCGCAGTAATGAAACCACTGTAAGTACAGCGGAAACTCGGGCGCATCGACATCGGGTTTTAAACCCCCATTTTTGTGCCGCGCAAGAATATACTCAACGATGGCGCCTGATTCAAAAATAGAGGTATCGCCGTCTTCTAAAACTGGCACCCTACCCAGGGCATGTCGCGCTCGGTGTTCGCTTGATTTCAAGCCATCCTTGGTAAAAGGCATGCTGTTAACGCTGTACTCAAGGCCTAGCTCTTCTAGCAACCACACGATACGTCCGGCTCGGGTCCCTGCAACAAAGTGAACTTTTAACATAACCTGTTTCCTCCCATAGTGGCGCAGTTGCTACCCTATGTTAACGGCAAGTTTAGGGGTAGCGCGCTATAAATTTTTGTATCTCATCAAAGGCTTCCTGAGCTGCACGCAGCTCTGGATGAAAAATTTGCCAAACGTGCGGCATACCCGACCAAATTTGTAGGGTGGTATCAGACCCTGCGGCCCGCGCTTTGTTGGCGTAACGACGACCATCATCTAGCAAAATCTCACAGTCACTCGCCTGAATAAGGGTTGGTGATAGGTCATGTAACTTACCGAGTAGTGGTGAAATCTCTGGGTCCTTAGTGTTATAGGGCACCATAAAAGCGCCAGCGCTAAGCATTAACCAGCGTGGGATTTTTGCCAATTTTTTGGCGATGGGCTTAAGCATGATATCTGTTTTTAGGTTAGCTTTAATGCTTGGACTGATCATGCGCATGTCAGTAACAGGTGACAGCGCCACCGCGGCATTTGGCATCCGCCGCTGGGTGTCACGAGCCCATGCCAATAACGACAGGGTTAGGTTACCACCGGCAGAGTCCCCTGCCACATAAATTGCCGTTGCGGTTGATGCCACCTGCGGACCATTGGCCAAGACCCAGTCATAGGCGGTTCGACAATCTTCTATGCAGGCTTCACGTTTATGTTCCGGTGATAAGCGATAGTCAATGGCCAGCACCGCACAGTTTGTTATCTCAGACAGCTTGCTGGTGATTACTCTGTGGCTAGTGGGGCTACCGGCGACAAAAGCACCACCATGAATATACAGTAACCGTCTGTTGGGGTCAGCATCTGGGGCAATCACCCACTCAGCGGGCACACCACCTGCATCAGCAGGTAAGCAATTGCTGGCTAGTGGCACATGGCTTCTAAGAGTATCCATGAGAGCGCGCACACGATCAATGCGCCCTTTTAAAGGCTTAGACGCTGAAGATGTATCCTTAACGCTAATTTGCTTGTAGATGGCTTTTAACGCCATAGAGTTGGCGACTCGAGTTTTAGAGTCGGTGTCGGCAAAGAAGATCTTCCCAAGGGGAAGATCATATTGCGCATTGGTGTCACGCTGCAACCACACACAAACGGCTATTGCAGTTACTATGATCAGCGCCATGAAAATCGACACAGCGCCGAACGTACCCATAGCTAGACCGAGTAGCTCAGTTGATTAAATTTCTTCTGATGAAAATCAGCATCGCCAAACGTAGTATTAATCATCATAAGCCGCTTCACATAGTGACCAACATTCAACTCATCAGTCATACCAATGCCACCATGGAGCTGAATCGCTTCCTCACCAATGGTTTTACCATAACGTGCCACGGTCGCTTTAAGCGCGTGAACTGTTTTGGACAACGCATGGGCGTCTGTTTCGCCCTCATCGACGCTTTTTGACTCACAAAGTCCACGATAGAGCATTGATTTAGTCTGCTCACATGCCATAAAGGTGTCTACCATACGATGCTGTAATACTTGAAATGAGCCAATGGGCGATCCAAATTGCTGACGAGTCTTAGAGTAGTCTACGGTTAAGGTATTCAAGGTGGCCATGATTCCTAACGCTTCAGCAGACAAACCAATTAAGATCTGAGGCATGACCTGTTCGATGAGATCCATGCCCTCACCCGCAGCGTTAAGCAATTGACTGTTCTCAACCGCTACATCGGTTAGAGTCAATGTGGCTGCACTCTGGCCGTCCATCATTTTATAGGCTTTAACCTCAACACCCGGCGCGGTTGCGTCGACTAAAAATAGGCTAACGCCACTGTGATCAAATTGTCCACCGCTAGTGCGCGCACTAACAACAAACTTGTTAGCTGTGCCGCCGTTGGCTACCACGGTTTTTACACCATTTAGCGTGTAGCCATTTGCACTGGCAGTTGCTGTGGTAGCTACGTCACTCATTTCATAGCGTGACTGGGGCTCCATGTAGGCAAAAGAGCCGAGGCAAGTACCATCAATAATGCTTGGGATAACTTGTTCTTTTAGTGCGGCGTTAGTTGACGCGGACAACAGCCCCCCAAACACAACCACGGTCGAGACGTACGGCTCAACCACAATGCCTTTACCCATCTCTTCCATAACAGCCGCTATGTCTACTACGTTGCCACCAAAACCACCGTATTCTTCAGCAAAAGGCACTGACAACCAACCAAGTTCAGCAAACATTGACCAAAACTCACGGCTGATACCGTCATCTGATTCGATAATGCCACGGCGTGTATCAAAGTCATATTGCTCACGAACAAAGCGCGAAACGCTGTCTTTGATCATGGTTTGTTCTTCGGAAAACTCAAAATTCATGTGTAAACTCCTAAATTCTTTTTAAGGGCCATTAAAGCCGTCTTATAGGCCGAGAACGGCTTTAGCAATAACATTACGCTGCACTTCGTTTGAACCACCATAAATGGTCGCTGCTCGTCCGTACATGTATTTACCACGCGCTTCAGCGGCAAAGTTATGACCAAGCTCATCACTGCTGAGCTCACCCGGTAATGCTCCACCATAGTTAGCCGCTAACTGCAGCTGCAGCTCATGAATAGCCTGGCTAATCTCGGTACCTTTAATTTTTAACAACGAAGACTCAGGTCCAGGCATGCCACCGGATGCCATAGACGCAAATACACGCAGCTCGGTGTATTCCAGAGCCATAAGCTCCATTTCAATATCTGACATACGCATTTGGAAAATAGGGTCTTCAATCATGGGCTTGCCGCCATTAATCTCGGCCGTCGCACGCTGTTTAATACCATCTAGCATTCGCTTAGAGTCTGCAACTTCAGCCATACCGGTACGCTCATGCGCCAGAAGCGCTTTGGCATAGGTCCAGCCTTTGTCTTGCTCACCAATAAGGTTTTCAGTGGGTACAGCAACGTCTTCAAACAGCACTTCGTTGAGGCTGTGCTTACCATCAATTGTCACAATAGGCTTAACCGTAATACCTGGCGTCTTCATGTCGATCAGTAAAAAGCTAATGCCCTCTTGTCGACGAATACCCTTGGATGTTCTTACTAAGCAAAAAATCCAGTCAGCATATTGAGCAAAGGTAGTCCAAATTTTGCGGCCATTAACAATATAGTTATCACCGGCATAGTCAGCTGATGTGCTCAATGCTGCCAAGTCAGAACCAGCGCCTGGCTCAGAATAACCCTGACACCACCAATCTTCGCTGTTAAGGATGCGGGGTAAGAAGCGTGCTTTTTGCTCTTCAGTACCAAAGGTGTAAATAACTGGCGCAACCATTTTTAGACCAAATGGCACTACATCGGGAATACCCGCCAAGCCACGCTCAGTCTCATAAATAAATTTTTGTGTACTAGTCCAGCCAGTGCCACCGTACTCTGTTGGCCAGCCCGGCGCTATCCAGCCTTTGGCATGCAGCTTTTTTTGCCAGCCTACAATATCGCTTTTGTAGTCGGCAGCTGGGTTATCGCCGATTCGAGTCGATGCACCACCGTCGTATTCTGCTGCAAAAAATTCTTTGACTTCATTGCGAAATGCAACGTCCTCTGCTGAAAACTTAATATCCAATGTATTCACTCCTATAATATGAATGCCGTCACTATGGAGACGGTCTATAAATTCTTGAATACACTTTAGGTTATGGCAGTTATCGGGTCAATACAGCAAGAGACCTTTAAAAGCGTCCCGCCGGTCATGTTATGGAGATAACATGGGATCCCAGATTTGCTTTTGGAGAGCAATTGAAGAGCATTCAACCCCAAGGCTACCTTGGGTGCTGCATTGATATCTAGATAAGTGCCCTACTCGGCTTTTCTAAGCGACTAAAATTAGTCCAACATACAAGTATTGCAACCTAGACCAATTGATCACACGATTTATGTAAGCGCTACAAAATCTAGCCACTTAATTAGCTAGCATAGGCCACTTTGAGTCGTTGCTTAAATACTTTTCCGCTTTCTTCCCTAGGCAAACTGTCATGTAAATCAAGTTGTCGGGGATATTTAAAACGTGATATTTTTCCATCAAGAAACGCATGTATTTGCTGCAAGCTCAGCGAATAACCAATTTCATTGTTTGTACGGGATATAAGATATTGTTAATGCTACTTATAGTGTTGAAAAGACCCATATCACCACTTACTTCAATCTATAGCTAGATGTCGGCTATTAGAAGCCCGTAGTGTAGTTTTTACACCACGGCCTTCGCCTTGTGTATATCTAACTAGGTATGGTTTTATATCGTAGGATTTCGCAGCCCGCGCATAAATACACTCACAAACCGATTTACCCGCATTTTGTAGATTTCTACGTCCGTTGAAGTATGCCTGAGACCAAGGAGAGTAAGGTTTAAAAGCTCCGAGGCTTCAGGCGCGCTGAGCAAAGCTCCCTTCAAGTCAATCTCTTTCTTGCGATTTGCCGACTTCAGTGAAGCTGTCAGTATATCCTTAGATTGCGCAAATGAGTCCGCAAAACTGTCGCCACAAAGGCGAAAATAAGTCTCAGCAATCTCTTCACCATGAACTGATTCAATGAGCAGCTGATGAAGGGGTAGATATCTTGCAAGCAAAGCAGCCTCGATTCTTGATGTGAGATCTAAAGCTGATAACCCTAAGCATCGCTTCGCTTCAACTAATCCAGATTCAGTGACGGATATTAATACGCAGCGAAAAATGTCATCTTTATTTTCAAAGTATGAGTACAGTGACGCCCTCGAAATGCCAAGAGCAGTAGCGATATCATGCATTGATGTCTTGCGATAACCATAATGTTTAAAGGTTGTGAAAGCTGCATTGAGTATTGCTTCGCGCTTATTTTCTTTGGCTGAATTTTGCATATTTGTGACGTCAGTATTCGATACTTGTTTTTAGAATTAGGACAAAAACATCCCTTGTGACAAGTTTGACAACACTATCCCTTTATGTCAATTTGTTGCACGATCGAATAGGGCCGCCAAACACACTCCATAACTCTAGGCGGTATTTATGAATCCGCCTTAACATTCACAGCCACTAAATGCTTGGAGACACTTGGGTTGTGGCCATTATTCGGTCAATACTTCAAAAGACCTTCAAAAGTATCCCGCTACGCCTGTTATCAGGATGACACTAGCTCCCAAATTCTCATTTGGGCTCATTTAACTGAACGCCTATCTTAGAGGGTTATTGGATAGCGAGCTAGGTGCCGCAAGTACCAAGTCTTGACCATTAAATAGCCGCGGCTAGGTAACTGGCCTGGTTAATCGCGGCCTTAGCATCCAGTTCTGATGCTTCAAAAGCACCGCCAATCAAACTGGCTTCCATACCCATGGCTGTAATTTCATCAAACAACCCTCGCCGGGGAAGCTGGCCGGCACAAACAATCACTGTGTCGACCTCCAGTACCGACGGCATACCGTCTGTGCTGATGTGCAAGCCTTGATCATCAATTTTATGATATTCAAGACCATTCAGCATTTTTACTCCACGCTGAGCCAGCGAGATGCGGTGAGTCCAACCAGTGGTTTTGCCTAAACCACGGCCAACCGGACTCGATTTACGTTGCAGCAAGTAGACCTCACGATCAGCTTTGGCAATCTCAGGCTTAACGCCCGTGACACCGCCACGTGGATGGTTTTCAAAATCTATGCCCCACTCTTTTGCAAATACGTCTCTATCTAAAGCACCTGAAACACCGCTGTGCATAATAAGCTCTGAAACATCAAACCCTATACCACCGGCACCCATAACCGCTACCCGTTTACCGACTTCACAGTTACCTCTAATAACGTCAATGTAGCTGACCACGCTAGGGTGATCAATGCCCGCGATATCTGGCGTGCGAGGTGTTATGCCCGTAGCCACTACGACATGATCAAAGCCACCCTCTTGAAGCTGCGCTGCAGAAACAGTAGCATTAAGACAGACATCAACATTATGTATTTCTAACATACGCTTGTAGTAGCGTAGCGTTTCATAAAACTCTTCCTTACCGGGCACCCGTTTAGCTAAATTGAACTGACCACCAATCTCACTGGCCGAGTCAAATAAGCTGACATGATGGCCACGCTGCGCAGCTACAGTGGCATAAGACATTCCTGCGGGGCCTGCTCCAACAACGGCAATCTTTTTTGGCACAGCAGTAATTCGATAGTTAAGTAGGGTTTCATGCGCAGCTCTGGGGTTGACCAAGCAGCTGACTGACTTACCGCCAAAGGTATGGTCTAAACAGGCCTGATTACAGGCAATGCAGGTATTAATTTCGTCTTCTCGACCCTCAAACGCTTTATTGACCAAGTCCGCATCAGCGAGCATCGGACGCGCCATAGAGACTATATCTGCATGACCATCGACCAACACCTGTTCAGCAACATCCGGCATATTAATGCGGTTACTAGTAATGGTAGGAATCTTAATTTCTTTACGCAAACGACCAGTCACTCCGGCAAAAGCTGCCCTTGGCACCATGGTTGCTATGGTCGGTACAGTAGATTCGTGCCAGGTAAAGTGAGTACTAATAATTGTAGCCCCGGCCTTCTCCATCTCTTTGGCCAGCAGTACAACTTCATCCCACGACATACCACCTTGTAGCATGTCCATAGCGGCGATACGGAAGATCAGAATGAAGTTCTCACCGACTTCGGCACGACAGCGGCGCATAATCTCGAGAGGAAAGCGCATTCGATTCTCGTAACTACCGCCCCATTGATCATCGCGTTGATTAGTTTTTTCTACTAAAAAGGTACTCAGCAGATAGCCTGCGGAGCCAATGATTTCGACGCCGTCATAACCTGCCAACTGTGCCATTTTTGTTGACTGCACGTGGTCATCAATTTGCTTTTGAACGCCCTCTTCATCTAATTCGTTAGGCACCATCCGGGCTATTCGCGACGGAATGGCTGATGGCGCAACACAAGCTGGGGTCCCTGCAAGTGGCCCTGCATGCAAAATTTGCATACAGATCTTAATCGCTGGGTCTACGGCATGAACCGCGTCAGTCACTAGACGGTGGTCCTTGGCCTCTTCTGGGGTTGACAACTTTGCGCCAAAGCCGCCTTCCATGTTAGGGGAGATACCCCCAGTGATTATCATGCCAACCCCGCCTCTGGCGCGTTCGGCAAAGTATTCTGCAAGGCGTGGAAAGCCATCTTCGGCTTCTTCGAGACCCGTGTGCATGGAGCCCATAAGCACACGATTTTTAATCGAGGTAAACCCCAAATCAAGTGGCGAGAATAGATTTGGATACACGGCATGTTTAGTCATTGGTTTCCCCAATTTTTATTATTTTACCCCATCAAAACTTACAGCGATGTGGCTTTTTGAAAGGCTGGACGTGCCTTTAAACGCTCGTAATAGGCTTTAGTGTTCGGCTTAAACCCGTCGGATAAGCCCAGCGATTCGGCTAAGTACAATGCAAAGCCTACTGCAATATCGGCAATAGTAAAACGGTTGGCGACCAAAAACTCGTTATGTGCTGTTGCTAACTCAACCGAGCGCAGTCGCGAGTAAAACCACTTAGTGTAGTCCTCCGCCACCTTGGGCAGACGCGTTGCCTCTGGCTCAAGAATGGTATATCGCAAGACCAGCGTTTGCGGAAAGGTCAGTGTTGCATCGCTACGATGCAACCAATTGAGGTAGTCGCCATAGCCAGCCTCATTAACCCCTACAGCAAGATTTGTAGGGCCACAACGATCAACAAGGTATTGGCTAATACCCGCAGATTCAGTCATCTGAATTATGCTATCCGCGCCACCTGCATCATCCGTAAAAAAGGGCACGGTTCCAATGGGGTTAATGTCGGTGTAACCGGCATGCACAAAACGCGGTGGAAACTGCATGACCTCAAGTTCATAATCAAGGCCCATTTCTTCCATTGTCCAGAGTGGACGAATTGATCGTGAACCGGCGCAATGCCAAAGCTTTAAAGCCATACTAACCCCTATATTTTTATGTTAAGCATCTTGATCTTGGTTTATTTCAATGAGCACGTCATCCGCCGCAACCTGCTTGCCTGCGACAGCACTAACCTCCTCTACTATTCCGTCAATTTCAGCTTTTATCTCATAGTGCATTTTCATTGCTTCAAGTATGGCTAAGGTTTGCCCTTTAACGACTTCATCACCGGATTTAACCAAGACTTCTAATAATAACCCATGCATAGGGGCAATAACGCGCCCGCCACCGACCGCCTCATCAATCGCACCATCAAGAATAATGAGATCTTTGAAGAAGGCTCCGCGACCCTGAATAGAACAATGTAGTTGACCACGCTTAAGCCACATAAATTGCGCGACTAATTTGACCCCATCTAGCAACACCACTGCGCTGTTGGCCTGTATTGATAGCACTTGAACCTCTGCAGCCTGTTCGGCTACGCTGTCAGTGACCTGGTAGGTATCTATGCTGCTATTTACCGGTGATATTGATAGGTCATGAATAGTCTCATCAAACTGGTACTGCTTGCGCGACACCATAGCGCTGGCAATGGTCCAGTTTTGAAGCTGGCTACTCACCAGAAGGCTTTTCTGAAAGTGTCCTTTATTCTCTAAACAGAGCTCAAGTGTTGCCGCCACCGCGCTATCAGTAAAGCTTGCTGGCTGTATTTCAAGCTCAGCGTCAGAGAATTCTTCAGCAATAAAGGCGGTCGTTGCTGCGCCATCAATAAATGACTGCTTTTCTAGGCACTGAATCAAGAAGTCTTTGTTATTGGGTGTACCAAAAAGAACCGTTTCTTTCAGTGCGCCAATCAACCGCAGGCGAGCCGCTTCGCGCGTTGGCCCGTAGCCTATAACTTTAGCCACCATAGGGTCATAAAACGGTGAAATCGCTTGTCCTGTTGAGATACCACTATCGACACGCACACCAACACCGGAGGCTGGCGCCCACAGATCTACTGGGCCAGAGGCCGGTAAGAAATCTTGGCTTGGATCCTCGGTATAGAGACGTACCTCAATGGCATGACCCTCTAGGTTAATATCATCTTGGCTCAGGCCAAGAGGCTCTCCCTGAGCGACTTTGATCTGAAGCGCAACAAGGTCTAGCCCAGTTATAAGTTCAGTAACAGGATGCTCTACCTGAAGGCGTGTATTCATTTCTAAAAAATAAAAGAAGCCACTGTCATCCAGCAAAAACTCAACGGTACCTGCGCCACGATAATTGACACTTTTAGCCGCATCAATGGCCGACTGGCCCATTTTTTCGCGTAATTCTGGAGTCATTACCGGACAGGGAGCTTCTTCAACAACCTTCTGATGGCGGCGCTGCACTGAGCAGTCACGTTCACCCAAATGGATGGTATTGCCCATTGTGTCAGCAAATACCTGAATTTCCACATGACGCGGTTTGATAATCGCTTTTTCCAGGATAAGCTCACCGGAACCAAAGGCCCCTTCCGCTTCGGCGCGGGCAAGCTTTATGGCATTGGCAAGATCGGCCTGCTTATGAACCAGACGCATACCTCGTCCACCACCACCAGCAGCGGCCTTAACCATAAGCGGCAAATCAATCTTAAGTCCCTCCGCTAATAGAACTGCATCACTTTGATCATGGCCTTCATAACCCGGCACACACGGTACTCCAGCCTCAATCATACGACGCTTGGACTCAGCCTTATTGCCCATAACATCAATGGCCTCGCGTGTTGGCCCTATAAAGACTAACCCTGCACTCTCTACCGCTTCGGCAAAGGCCGCATTTTCGCTAAGAAACCCATAACCCGGATGAATAGATTCTGCGCCGCTACTAGCGGCCGCTTGTAAAATAAGCTCTGGCACTAAATAGGACTCTCCGACAGGCCCCGGACCTATGCGGACCGCATCATCGGCTAACTGTACATGCGGTGCCCCAGCATCAGCATCTGAGTATACCGCGACGGTTCGATAGCCCATTTTTTTAGCCGTTCGAATGACCCTGCAGGCTATCTCACCACGGTTGGCAATCAATATACTATTAAAGTTGTTCATTAAACTATTACCTTAACTAATTGTTTTATATAATTTATTGTTTTATTAACTGAGACTTTAAACATCGTTATTCCAATAGGGTTTACGTTTTTCAACAAACGCTGCCACACCTTCCACACCTTCTGAACTGAGCATGCATTGAGCAAACCCTTGGGATGCAAAATCCAAAGCCTCTGGTCTTGGACTGCGTAATGTCTCAAAAAGGATACCCTTGGTCACTGCATTAGCGCCGGGCGCGCAGGCACTAATTTGTTGCAAAATAGCGGCACACTGTGCGTCTAAGTCTTCTACGTCACTAGCAACACCATGGGCAATGCCAAGCTTAACGGCCTCCTCGCCTTTAAAGCGTGCTCCTGTGAGCATAAGCCGGCGAGCTTGAGTAAGGCCGACGCGCTCGGTAACAAAGGGGGCTATCTGTGCTGGGGGAATACCTAAGCTAGTTTCACTCAAGCGGAATCGTGCATCTGCGGTCACCAACGTGACGTCCGCAACGCAAGCTAATCCTAGCCCTCCGCCAATAGCGGCGCCTTCAACCAAGATAATAACCACTTGAGGTTGCTCGTTAAGCATAATCATAACGTCACCGAAGGAGCGGTTACTCTTGGCCACTTGCTCAGCATCAACAGTTTGCATACCTGACTTAAAACCTTTGATGTCACCGCCTGCGCAAAAGAAGCCACCTTTACCACGTAGTACTATAGTTCGAATACTACGGTCATCTTTGATCGCGGTGAGAACATTAACAAGATCATCTGTCATTTCTGCGTTCAGAGCATTCTTTGCCTCGGGACGATTGAACCAAATCTTCAGCACAGAGCCCTGTCGCTCTAGCAGCAGCATATTGGTTGTTGGCAGTTGTGTTTTCGCTATATCACTCATATAAATATCTCCACTGACCGTTAAATACGTGCAACACCAAAGCTATTAGGGCGCAATTTTCTGTAACGGCCTTCACGAACCGTTTCCAGTAACATTCCTAAGGTCTTACGCATGTTACGTGGATCGATCATACCGTCGTCCATCATATGACCAGAGGTGTAAAAAGCATCAGATTGTGAGTCAAAGATGTGTGCCATCATTTTTTCTTGTTGCGCCAGCATCTCTTCGTCCGCGTCTACTCCCATAGCCGCCGCTTTACCGCGCGCCACCATAGACATAGTTTTAGCGGCCTGCTCACCGCCCATTACGCCCATTTTGGCGTTGGGAAAGGTATAGAGAAAATCAGGATCATAACCGCGCCCACACATGCCGTAGTTGCCGGCACCGAAGCTAGCGCCGGTCATAAAGGTAATGCGCGGCACATCAATGTTTCTTACTGCCTGAATCATTTTTGACCCGTGCTTAATCATCCCAGCCTGCTCAGACTTGGTACCGACAATGTAGCCGGTAGTATTTTGAAAGAATAGCGCAGGAATATTGGCTTGATCTAGCAACTGAAGAAACTGCGTGACCTTATTCGCTCCCTGCGGGTCAATTGGCCCATTATTACCAATAATGCCGACAGCTTGACCAAATATTTCAGCCTGAATACAGACAGTAGATACGCCAAATCGTGGTTTAAAATCTAAGAAATCGGAGCCATCAACTACCCGCGCCACTAACTCACGCATGTCATAAGGGGTGCGGTAATCTGTTGGAATGACACCGGCAAGTTCGTCGGGATCATAGATGGGCTCAAGGAACGCTCGTTTAGGCGGTAATGGACAGTTATCGTTCCACTGCAAACGATCAACAACCTCACGACAGATTTGTAGGCCTTGGCCGTCGTTCTCTGCTAAATATTCAGCTAAACCGGAGATAGTCGCATGCATTTCCGCCCCGCCTAACTCTTCCTCGGTCGCTATTTCACCAGTGGCGGCTTTGAGTAGTGGCGGTCCTGCCAAGAAAGCACGGCCATTACCTTTAATGGCAATAACGTAGTCGCTGAGGCCCGGCATATAGGCGCCACCCGCGGTAGAGGAGCCATGAAGTATGGAAATGACGGGAATCCCAGCTTTACTCAATTGCGCGAGCGCACCAAACAGCGCACCACCGACACTAAAGCCCTCAACGGTGTAGTTCATTAAATCACCACCTGCGCTTTCTACAAGGTGTACAAAGGGCAGTTTTTGTTGAAGAGCGATTTGTTCAGCGCGACGAATTCTGTAACCGCCTGCAGTGGTTAAAGAGCCCGCTAAAATGCCGCTATCATCAACCACGACCACACATCGCACCCCGGAAATAAAGCCAATACCTGAAATAACCGTTGAACCAGGAATCGATTTTTCTTCTTTTTTTGTGTCGACCATGTAACCGGCGATATTGCCTATTTCTAAAAACGGCATTCCAGGGTCCAGCAGCCTCGCTAAACGCTCTCGAGGCGTTAACTGCCCACGTGCATCAAAACGAGGTTTACGTTTCTCTGAGAGTGCGCGACCTCGCCCATTGAGCTCATTTAGCCGGTCTACAAGTTCCAACATCTCTTTGCGCTGACGCAAAAAGGTCTCAGAGCTAGTGTTTATTTTCGAGGCAAATACTGCCATGTGGTTATCTCCATCTATCTTAAAAGGTAATTTTTAGTGATTAAGGTCAGCTGCAATAGCGGTGCTGACAGGGATTGATGCGTCGAGCATCAACTGACCGAAACCTTTTCCTTGAGCGTCGTTCCGAATACTCGCCATACCACCGCCACCCAGAACATCATGGATCAAAAAGTTAATCGCATTGGAACCAGGCATGAGGTATCGCTCGACGTAGCATGTACTTTGCTCCACAGCACCCTCGGGTAAAAAGTGCGCGAAGCGCTCCGCCACTGCCTGCTCACTGAGCGCTGCGTAGATGTAAGGAAGATACTCAGGCTGACGCGCAATAATACCCACATTGGCCTTGTTACCTTTGTCGCCACTGCGAGCCAATGCCAGCTTAATCAGAGGCACATTGACAACATCATTATCCAAAAGTAGTCCAGGTGCCTGTGGTCGATTAATTAGGTCTCGCTTAAGCGCCGTACCAAGAGTATCCGGACAGTCAATATATGTGCCGTCCATTTCAATTTGAATCTTTATGGTACCTTTTGGTAACGCAAAGGAAAACAACCTCACCACGGGCGATGGTTTAGGCCGCGCACCGGCAAAACCAGACAACCCAGGCGGTGTTGCCAGACCAAGTCCAACGCACTCTTTGAGTAGTATCCCAATGCCAGCAGGGTCTGCATGCTTTACAGCAATCTTCATGGATAGTTCACGACAGTTAGCGACAGCAGCATTAACACCGTACTGGCTCTCCATACCGATCAGCTCAACACTGGTTTCACTATAATCAGGCAAACCAACCATTTTAAGAGTTCTGCGTGATGCTGTGAAAATAGCCGCGGCTAACTTATTCGCCTTCTTATCCGCATCAAAGCCATAAAAAGTCATGGTCGTCCCGCCACGAAACTCATCGGCATAGGTACAACACACTTTATAGCTATCCGGAGCAGCCAATCCTGTAGCACCTTTAACCTCAACCAGATTGTCACCGATCTCCGTAAGTGTAACCTCAGAAAAATCACAGACTACATCGGGCAAGATATAGGCTTGGGGGTCTCCAATTTCGTAAACCATTTGTTCAGCAATAGTTCCGACAGAGACCAGACCACCGGTACCCTGTGGTTTAGAGCAAACAAAGCTTCCGTCGGCTTTAATAGCGGCGATCGGGTAGCCAATATTTTCAAGATTGTTCGACAACTCCCAATCGGTAAAGTTACCGCCGGTCGCTTGTGGGCCACATTCTAAAATGTGTCCGGCAAGAGACCCCATGGCCAGCTGATCAAGATCATCACGACCCCAACCAAAGGCATTAATGCAGGCCCCCAAAGTCACTGCACTGTCGACACAGCGGCCAGTAACCACTATATCGGCTCCCTCTTGCAACGCTCTTGCCACAGGGAAAGCTCCCAAATATGCATTTATGCTGGCAACTTTTTCGACCATAGGAAAATCATTACCCGAGAACATTTCTTTGTAGCCATGACCGGCAATTTGATCACGCTGGCTAATCATGTCATCACCCAACACACAAGCGACTTTGAGATTAAGGCCCAGTTCAGCAATGACCGCGCGCAGCGCATTGGCACACGCCTGAGGATTAACACCCCCAGCGTTAGACACAATGCGTACACCCTGACGGGCAATTTCTTTAAGGTTGGGTTTCATTGCGGCACTTACAAAATCTAAGGCATAGCCAGTGTCTGGGTTTTTAGCCCTGGCACGGGCCATAATCGACATAGTGATTTCAGCAAGGTAGTCATAGACAATAAAGTCTACGTTTTCATCTTTTAGCAATTGCGGTGTCGCTCGGGCAGCATCACCCCAAAAACCACTGGCACCTGCAATACGAATCGTCTTGTCGTTCATCTTGATTACTCCCTGAAATAGTCCAGACCGGCATACAATGGAGTAGATAGTACGTTGCGGTGACTATTTAATCATTGGATTGTATGCCATCAACATAAGAGCCTATGCCAATTTCTATTTAACCAAACCCGGCGTTAATGGCTTTGACTTGGCTCTTTCCAGATAGATTGAGGCCATAATGAAGCTAAATGGGGCTCCCCAGGACATAATATCCGCTGTTAATAGCGCCTTAGTGAGGGGTTCAAAAACCCCATTAGGCGAAAAGACATCACTGAGAACACCGGTCATCAGCGCACCTATACCTAGCCCCAGAGGATTACAGGCGACCAATAGTAAGCCAGTCATCACCTCTCGTAAACGCACAGGCGTAAGATCTTGTACGGTTAAAAATTCCGGACCATAAAACGAGCTCACGCTGAACATACCGGCCGCCATACCGACATAAAACACCTTTCAAAGTTAACAAACCCTACGATTTTCGATACTGACTTTGCGTTGACGCACTACAGCTATATTCAACCCGTTCGAAAGAGAATAATGCGCACTAACAGTTAAGTCCATAGACTTAAATAAAGTCTATTGACTTAACTGGGTCATTTTGGCAGACTTTACCGACCTTCTTTATGAGGAGGTCAATTCAACAAAAAGGTCTATTGAATAAATATGTATTTGTCAGCCGCTAAGCAACCCAAAGCCCTCCGCCCGAAAACCAAGCCGCTACTGGTGGATGTAAAAGCCGATTTAAGAGAGCGTCTTCTTCTGGTGGCAGTAAGACTCTTTGCTGAAAGAGGTGTTGAAGCGGTTTCAATGCGAACCATCAATTCTGAGGCAGGAACCAAAAACAAGTCGGCGGTACATTATCACTTTGGCAATAAAGCAGGCATTTTAGAAGCGATATTTGAGTGGGTTAATGAAAGAGTTGCGCCAGCAATAGAAGATCTGTGGCTGCAAATAGAACAGCGCGATGATAGAGGCGACTTGAGTGTTCAAGAGCTATTGCTCGTACTTTACGCTCCCCTAATTCTTGTTGGACAAATACCTTATTGTGGTCGTGACTTGTTAAAGCTATGGAGCAAAATGCTTCTGGATTCTACAGAAGGCGCTTTTTATACAGATGAACTATTTCAATCTCATTTCCTTGCTGTTGTTCAGCGATTAATGCAGCGTTTGCCCGATAAAAATGAGGAGCATCTTCGCTTTCAGCTAACCCATAGTGTTTTTGCTTTTCTCGCGGGTTCGGCAGCATTGGACTCACAGGTATCAAAAGATATTGATAACGCCCGAATAGATGATGATAGAGAAATGCTGTTTGCCTTTATTGATTACGCCAGTGGAGGAATAAGTAATGTCGAATCAACCCAGGAGCAGGTCTATTGGGTGTTTTGGGAGAGCTACTTTTCAAAGTACGGCGTTTTTCTTAGGCAAGCAGCTCTTTGAACTTGGGCTGCTATGTTGTGGTGCCTTCTTTTCTAATTACGGATATAACTAAACGCAAAATCAGTATTCGAAAATCGTAGGGTTTGTTAACTTTGAAAGGTGTTTTATGTCTGTTCAAGAAAAGGTTCTGGTTCTAGTGGTGTTCTTGTCATGCGTCACTCTGGCACATTCGGAGGAGATCAGCCCCGGGGTTCTGCGTACACCCGAGGCCCGCTTCGTCGATCTCGAGGGCTACCCGTTCGACGCGCACTACATGGAGATCGATGGGATGCGCGTGCACTACCTGGATGAAGGGCCCAGGGATGCAGAACCCATTCTTCTGATCCACGGAGAACCCACGTGGAGCTACCTGTTTCGCAAGATGATCCCGATTCTTGTCGAGGCCGGCTACCGCGTGGTGGCGCCCGACCTGGTGGGTTTCGGTAAGTCCGACAAGTACGCCGACGAAGCCGCCTACAGTTACGCCATGCAGGTGGCGTCCATGCGCGAGTTGGTGGTCCGGCTCGACCTGCGTGATGCAACGTTCTTCGGCCAGGACTGGGGTGGTTTGATCGGCCTGCCCGTGGTGGCCGCCGAACCGGACCGCTTCGCACGCATCGTCGTGTCCAACACAGCTTTTCCCGGGGCGAGTGGCTTCGCCGGAATGATTGGCTATCCGCTTTTCAAGGCATGGGTCTGGTGGCTCGGGCCGGTTACGCCCGAAGAGCTACGAGCCGACCTGAGCTTCCCGCGCTGGGCTGCCTACAGCCAACACGTGGAGGATCTGCCCATCGGCGACGCGATGGTTTTGTTAGGCGGCCCAGAGCAACCGCGCAAAGGCTACGAGGCCCCTTTTCCGGACCAACGCTACAAGGCGGCAGCGCATATCATGCCCTACCTGGTGCTCTCGCATCTTCGCGAAAATGAAGTGGCCTGGGAAACCGTACTGGCTAAGTGGGACAAGCCCTTCCTGGTCGCATTCACTGACGCCGACCCGATTACAGCTGCGAATGAGGCTGTCTTTCTCGAGCGGGTTCCCACCGCGCAGAAGGTGACGATCCGAGGGGCTCGCCACTTCGTGCAGGAAGATGCTGGGCCCGAACTGGCGCGACTGATGATCGATTTCATGCAGGACCGTCCTTTGCCGAAGGAAGTATCGACGGATCGGAGACAAGGATCTTGAAGTCACGAATCCTGATTTCGCTGGCGGTCATAGCGGTCGCAGCTCTCATCTTCGTGGGCTTGATTACTCGCGATGGAGAATGGGTCGTTCCCAAGGGAGATGGAATCGTCGCTCTGGACGCCGGCGACTTCGAAGCATTTCCTCTACCGGATTACGCATCCAAATTCCTTACGGAGGGATACAAGAGTTACTTCGTCGAGGTAGAGCCGGGAATCAAGGTCCATGTGCTCGAGGTGGGATCCGGGTTCCCTCTGTATCTCCAACACGGCAACCCTACCTCGGGGTTCCTCTACCGGAAGGTGGCGGAAGCTCTCCCGACGGATCGGGTCCGCGTGATCATGCCGACGTTGGTGGGTCTCGGGTTCTCGAGCAAAGTACCAGCGAGTGAACATACGCTGGACAATCACATCCGCTGGATCCACGGGGTTCTCGAGCAGTTGAAGCTGACCGAACTGGTCTATGCGGGGCAGGATTGGGGTGGCCCGGTCGGCATGGGGGCCCTCACGCGTTCCCCCGACCTGCTGAAGGGGGTGGTTGTGCTCAACACTTTTTTCAACGCTGCGAATGAAGAGGGAGACCTTTCCCGTGGCCATGCCATCGCCAAGAGGCCAGTCGTTGGTGAATTCCTCATCGAGGTTCTTGCTCTAATATTCGAGAACCTGCCGAAGATGCAGGGCGACCCCGATTCTCTTCCGCCCGATGTATTGGAGCTGTACAGCAGGCCGGTAAAAGAAAGCGGCAATGACAAAGCGCCGCTGGCGATGATGCGCATGGTGCCCGACGGGCCGGATCATCCCACGACGCCGGCGATGAGGGTGATTGAACGGTACGTTCAGGGTCTGGACATTCCGGCTGAAATCATCTGGGGAGTCAACGACCCAATTCTGGTCAATCAACTCCCTGCCATAAAACAGAACTTTCCCAATGCGCCCGTCACAGAAACGGAAGGCGGCCACTTCCTGCAGGAAGAGGTGCCGGTAGAGATCGCCGCGGCATTGTTGCGGGTAGTGGCGCAGGGTCGATCCCCGAATCGTTAGGGGGGATGGGCGCTTGACTGATTTTCCGCCAGCGCCCAATGGCAGCATGAAGAACGAGAATTGATGGGCACCGCAGTCACTGTTGAATTCTGGTCCACCGATAACGTAGCAGCTCGGAAATTGACCGATAAGGCCATCACGGGCTCCGCCTGAGACACTGCACTTATTTGCTTCAAGCGAATCCACAACCACAACGCTAAATCAGCAAGGACGCTACTGAGAACCTCATGGCACGGGCTGCTTTGGGCGCTCCTTCAAGAATGAACGAATATGAAATGCAGGATCACTGACACAGGCAGGCATTCGGTGAGATAGATCGGCTAGTCGCGATATTTTTCTTCCAGATAACGCTTATTCGTGAGGAGATTTGCTCACGACAGCCTTTTTACTTGTCCTATACTTGCACGGAAAACCTGTTGTGAACTGTTACGATAATTATTAGTTTGGAAAATACACATACTCATCGGTTTCTGCATAGGGCTCGCCACCGTGTTTATCGATACGCTGCGCTGCATTCACTGCGCTAGGCCAAGCGGGCGGCGCTTGCTCAGCATTGTGGGTAGCCAGTAACGCGTCTAGCTCTGCCACTTTCGCGACGTTAACCTCCGCCAAATTATTCTGCTCAGTCGGGTCTGTCTCAAGGTTGAACAGCCACTTTAATTGTGGGGCGTCTGGGCCATTTTTAGCATCTTCTGAGCGGATTAACTTCCAGCCTTTGTGTAATACGGTTTGGTGCGTGCCCTGGCGCCAGAATAAGGTGTCATGGGGTGGGTTTTGGTTTTTGCCTGTGATGTAGGGCAATAGATCTACGCCATCCATTTTTCTGTCGCTAGGTATTTGAGCGCCACCAGCATTAGCAAAAGTGTTAAACAAATCGATGTGGTGAATAGGTTTTTGATAAACCGTACCGGCTTTGATTTTGGCTGGCCATTTCGCCATATAAGGCACGTGGGTACCGCCTTCAAAGTGATTTAGCTTCCAACCACGGTAAGGTTTGTTAATGTCTGCTAAGCGAATATAGCCTGCGCCACCATTATCACTGGTAAAAACAATAAGCGTGTTGTCGCTTAAACCATTGGCTTCTAGTGTTTCTACAATAGTGCCTACGCTTCTATCTAAAGATTTAATCATGGCAGAGTAAACACGTAGACCATGGTCTTTAATGTGGCTTAGGGAATCGTAGTCGGCTTTGGTGGCTTGTATGGGGTTGTGTATTCCCCAGTGGGCCAAATACAAAAAGAAGGGCCTATTTTTGTTGGCTTCAATTACCTTAACCGCTTCGCGGGTGTAGTAGTCGGTTAAGTACCCATCCGGTTGAAATTCGTTGCCATTAAAGCGGGCCCTGTACTGGGCGGTAGCCCACACCATTTTCTCAATGCCTTCATCAAGTACTTTATAGTTAACGACATCGGGGTTATCCTCAGGTAAATATAAAGAACCTGCGAGCTCTAAACTGTCGTCAAACCCTTGAGCTTGCGGGCGCATATCACCTACCGAGCCTAAGTGCCATTTGCCAATGTGCGCGGTGTAATAACCTTGCTCTTTTAGCGTTTCAGCTATGGTTATTTGCTCCGTCTCCATGCCCAAATATTCAAAAGAGGGTAGGATATCGGCAATATCGGTATCAATAAAATTTGGCAGCGGAGCTGGGTTTGTCTGTTGCATCCAGTTGAAAATAAGGGGGCCTAACTTGAAAATTGGAGTGTATTCAAAGCCAAACCGCGTTGAATAGCGGCCTGTTAAGGCACTTGCACGAGATGGTGCGCACACCGAATTTGCAGCATAGCCATTATTAAACCGAACGCCTTGCTGGGCGAGGGCATCAATATTGGGTGTCATTACGCTGCCGTCGCCAGCGCCACCGTTATATAAAGACACATCGTTAAAACCCATATCATCTGCCATGATAAAAATAATATTGGGTGGGCGCTCGTTGGGTGTTAGCTCAGCAGTTGTTGGGCCCTGTGACCACTCAATAGGTGCATTGGGTGGTACGTTTTTGAAATTTATGGCTATAGGTACCGCCCAAACAATGAGGTTCACTCTGTTTTGCCAGGCGGTGCTTGCGGCAATTGCGATAATGACTGTCGCAATAAGTAGTTTTTTCATGGCAGGTTATTCCGTATTTCAAACAACTAAACTATGGGCTAGAGCAGTTATGCGGTTAAAACATAATTCATTGTAGATAGGCATGGGAAGATTCTTCTGTAAAGGTATCATCGTGCTTTAAAAATACAGTTATAGGCTACATCGACGAACCAATATTAGATATTGACACAGATTGTGTCAATATCTAATATTGCAGTAACTGCGAATGAATCTGTTCGATTTACAAGGAATGGGCCCAGGTCATGGCGGTATGATGCTCGACAGGCGATTGTAGTTCCGCATTCGAGTTTGACTTAGCGTCTCTGCCACGCTTGGCTGGCGTGACCAGTCCGTACCAGCGATGGTTCGGCGCGAGGACGCTGGAATCGCGTGAGATTGACTCTGGGTTTTGGTACGAGGGCTACTAATCGTGCAATGAAATCCACCGGATCGAAGGCCACCTGGGTCGTTCCGTCTCGGTAGAGCCTATGCCAATCTCTATTTAACCAAACCCGGTGTTAATGGGTTTGACTTGGCTCTTTCCAGATAGATTGAAGCCATGATAAAGCTAAAGGGGGCTCCCCAGGACATAATATCCGCTGTTAATAGCGCCTTAGTAAGGGGTTCAAAAACCCCATTAGCCGAAAAGACATCACTGAGAACACCGGTCATCAGCGCACCTATACCTAGCCCCAGAAGATTACAGGCTACCAATAGTAAGCCAGTCATAACTCCTCGCAAACGCACGGGAGTAAGATCTTGTACGGTTGAAAATGCCGGGCCATAAAACGAGCTCACGCTAAACATACCGGCAGCCATGCCAATGTAGAACAACGAAGATGAGGGCGAAACGAAGCGAAAAGAAATGAGTAATGGAGTCATGCAGAGCATTAAGTATGCAAGGAACCTAACTCTTCCTCCTTTGTAGCGAGACTGATACCAATCACTAAGCATACCGCCTAAGAAAGTACCCGCGGTACCAAATATGATGTAGATAAGCCCGTAGGTCGCACTGATTTCACCAACGCCGAAGCCTCTTTCACGCTCGAGCCACACAATGGCAAACTGACCTGCACCCAAGGGTAAGTGCAAAAAGACTGCGCCTAGCATGGTCCAGGCTAGCGCTGGAGTAGATTTGACTGTGGTAACCACCTCAGAAACAACTCGCC
>ENA-ORXF01000571-ORXF01000571.1-marine-metagenome-genome-assembly--contig:-NODE-571-length-26272-cov-8.940561_pt1 | contig 26272 bp, 27 predicted proteins | sample MGYA00237864_ERZ511476 | MGnify/ENA primary metagenome ERZ511476 (study PRJEB26306, sample SAMN06343908) | marine metagenome | isolation source: coastal waters | place: Atlantic Ocean: West Antarctic...
AAAATTAATTGCTGGCTTTTAGCTTATTTACGAAAGTCCAAACGGACTTTCTTGGTTCGTGTTTTATTTACTAAATTGGTTGCTTAAAACACGCAACTAACCTTATACAAAAAGGTTTTAGGGAATGCAAAAAAATCCCGTCAAGAATAAACTAAATAGGAAAAATGAAAATAAAAAATCAACTTTTTTTATTATTTATAATTATATCTATAATTGCTTGTAATAAACCAGTTGAAAATAAAAATTCATCTTCCACTCGATCAAAAGATTCAATAAAAACAGAAAATGTAATATTTGAGAGTGAAGGAATTAAATTGGCAGGCACGATTTATAGTCCTGAAAGCCCTCATTCAGCTGTAGTTATTGTTCACGGTTCTGATTCAGTTCCCCGAATGTCAAAAATGGCTAAATTATTAGTAAAAAATGGTATTTCAGTACTGACTTATGATAAACGTGGAGTTGGAGAATCTGGCGGAATTTATGCTGGTCCTGAAGTAGGTACGAATAATATCAGTATTGAGAATCTAAATTTATTAGCAAAAGATGCAAGCTCTGCTGTTAATTTAATACATAAAAAAAGTAAAGATTTACCTATTGGTCTTTTTGGAGCGAGTCAAGCAGGATGGATAATTCCAATTGTTGCAAATAAAAATCCGTTAGTAAAATTCATGGTTTTATTCAGTTCCCCAACGATAACTACTCTTGAACAATTAAGATTTCAGTTTTACACAAATGGGAGAACAGATTTTTGGGAAAATAATACGGAAAAAAACGCACGTGAACATATCAAGAATGACCCTGACAAATATCAATTTAAAGCTACTGACCCCAAAGATGCTCTGAAAACTCTTTCAATTCCTGGTCTTTGGCTTTTTGGAGAAAAAGACATTCAAATTCCTGTAAAAATGTGCATAGAACATATCAATACTCTAAAATTAGAAAACAAACCTTTTGAATATGTTTTATTTCCATCATTAGGACACAATACTAATAAAAAAGAACCTGTGGAGATTTCGATTAATTGGATAAAACAAAAATCTTTTAACATTAAGAATAATAAAACAAATAAGTTAGAATAAAGCACTACATAAAACACCGTATATAATTTATTGCCCGTTCTAGCCTACTTACGAATATCCTCTTGGATTTTTTATTCGGTTTTTATTTGCTAAATTAGGTGCTTAACCAGGTAACTAATCATACACAAACACGTTCTGTGCAAGCTAAAAAAAATCCTGCTTATCCAAAAACAGAATTCAAATGAAGAAAATACTTTTCATAATTCCTTTACTTATTGGTTGTTCATCAACGAAAGAGAAATCTGAATACCAAAGTCTTTTCGACTACGAAGGAAAATACGAATATGTTGATAATACGACATTAGAACTCAAAGCATCTGCGATGGACACAACGCTTTATGCAGTAATAGATAATGCCAAATATCCTTTAAAATTTATTGCTTTAGACAGTTTTACAGATATGCAAGGAAGTTCTGTGATTTTTGAAAGGGGCAACTCAAAGAAAGTGATAAGCTATAAAACTGAAGGTCAAAAATTCAAGTTACTAACAAAAGATATTAATAAATCGAATATGTTTCCGAGAAAAAAACTTTTCGATAAACCAGAAAATTACGAGTATAAGCAACCAAAAGAAACTAATGACGGACTTGCAACAGGCAATTTGGCTGAAGAATTCAAAAACCATAAACTTATAGTCGATATGGTTAAAGAAACCATTAAAGGTAATTTTCCCGATGTACATAGCATCTTGATTTATAAAAACAATAAATTAGTACTTGAGGAATATTTTTATGGTTATGATGAAAATACACCACATCAATTAAGGTCTGCCACAAAACCATTCATTGGCGGAATTCTTGGAGTAGCGGTTGACCAAGGATTTATAAAAAGTGAAAAAGATAAACTATTGCCCTATTTTAATTCCAAATATTCAGAAATTGCCAATTTAGACAAAAGAAAAAAAGAAATTACTATAGAAGATTTCTTAATGTATCGACACGGAATGGATTGTGAAAACAATAATCCTGAAAGTAAAGGAAATGAATCAAAAATGATGCAAAGTAAAGATTGGGTAAAATACACGCTCGATTTACCAATGGTTGGAGAACCTGGTATAGCATCATCTTATTGTACAGGTTGTGCTTTGACTTTAGGCAGTTTAGTCGAAATAGCTACAGACAAGAAAATTGAGGTTTTTGCAAAAGAAAATCTTTTTGAACCTTTAAACATTTCAAACTACAAATGGACTTTTGAACCCAATCAAACGAGTAGTGACAATTTTAGTCAAGCGTATTTTACACCAAGAGACTTAATTAAATTAGCAAAATTATTTAAAGATGGTGGTAAGTGGAATGGCAATCAAATAATATCAAAAAGTTGGATTGATAAAACATTTAATATGGACAAAGGAGATTACGGCTATCTTTGGGAACATAAATATTTTGTAGTTGACGGACGAACTTATAACTCCTATTTAGCTTCGGGAAACGGAGGACAAAAAATCAATATTTGGCCTGAACTCGATATGATTACAGTATTTACTGGTGGAAACTATAATTCTTATCAATTGTATGGTAAAAGTACACCGCCAAACGAAATGATACCGAACTATATATTAAAATCTGTGAAATAAAGCCTGCACATAACACCGTACAAAATTAATTGTTGGTTCTGGCTTATTTAGAAAAGTCCTCGCAGACTTTCTGTTTAATTATTATATATTAGCTTTATCGCTTAAACGCAGCAACTAACCTTGTACAAACACGTTAGAGACAATTAGAATATAGTAATAGTCGAAATTAGCTGAAAAAGACATAAAATAGAAGTAAGCAAAAATTTAAATACAATAAAATGAAAAAGATTATTTTTATCTGTCTAATATTTGCATTGACATTGTCATGCAGTAGTGACGATGATATAAACCTAGACGTAGCTGAAAGTATCGCTAAAACTACATGGGAAGCTATAATTAATGAAAATATTCAAGGAGTTTCTGCAACGTTAACTGTTACTTTAGAGTTTACTGAAGCGAATGGGAAGGTTTTTATTATTGGGAGCGGCAGCAATGGTAATAATATTAGTGAAATCAATGATTTTACCTATACTTATTCTAATGGAGATGGAACCCTATCTGTAGATGGCAGTGATACTGTCGATAAATTTACGGTCAACGGTAATATTTTAAATGTTTCAGGTGGAGCATCTGGTGGTGGAATATCACTTAATGGTGAAGACATAGATTTTATAAAACAGTAAAAATTATAAAGGAAAGTAAACCATATAAGTTTAAATAAAAAATCTTTTCATAATCGGAATTTTGTTACTTTCAATAACAATTGTCGGACAAGAAAAACTTGACCCTGATAAGTATTCTGCGGAATCAAAAACCATCTTTATTGAACCTAAAGTATATGGAAAACAAAGAGAATTACAAATATTTGTTCCTGACGAATATGTATGGGAGAAAGTACAACTTCTTACAGCGACCTTAAAGAAAACCATATAGATTATGGCCGTTATGATGGTTTTGGTTATCAATGGTGGATTGCATCCGACAGTAAAACCATTTGGACAAACGGATATAGTGAAAGGTTTCTGATTATTAACCCTAACAACAATCTAACTTTGGTTGAACAGAATTTTACGGGTAACTCTTTCTTAACAACCGGACTATGGCTTAAAAGTAGAAATATGGATTCTGGTTTGGTAAACTTGCTTAAAGCACATAATATGATTACGCAAAATAAGATTCAATAACTACACACAACAATGTTTATAAAAAATAGGCGAATTAATTATAAAATCAAGGCTTTTGGCCTGTATCAAACTTTGTGCTTAACCGAAAGTTTCGTGCTTCGATATCGCCTACATTTCATATACTAAACGTTCGATTTCATTGGCCAAACGGATTCAAAATAGAAAAAAAACATTAAATTATGAATAAAAAAAGGGAGAATAGTGGAAGTTTTATTTCAAGTATTGGAGGATTATTTACAATAATTGGAATGATATTATTAGCAATAAAAAGTTCAGTAATGATTTATCTATCTTTTACAATAATTGGTGTGATTTTAACTGGTTATGGAGTTTTCATAATGTTAAAAGCTCTGGACAATTAAAAAAAATAAAGAAAAACAATTTAACTTTTACAAGTTTACTTAATTTGAAAGTAAAAACCGAACAGAAAGCGGAAATCACTCTTGCGGAATTTATCACTGACTGCATTTACTCAATTGTTGGAAAATAGAAAACGTAATTAAAACTAAAATATAAACTCTGAAAAAAATGTTCGAAAAAGATTATTTAATGCGACTTATACAAACACTTTTAGACGCTATTAACGAAATTGTAAACAGCATAGATAAAGAAGACATTGAAGGAGCAAGAAAACAAATAAGTGATTCATATAGATTATTAGGTAATGAAGAAGATTACTTTTCAAAAACAGATTATGAAGAATTAATTGAATTTTTTAAATCAAAAGAAGGGAATTATTTAAAAAGAGTTGAATTTTTAGCCGAATTAATTTATTTAGAAGCTACAATTGAAGAGAATAAAATTCTTAAATATAAGAAGTTTGAAAAATCAAAAAAACTATTCGAATATTATAGTAAGTTTTCAAAAGAATACTCATTTGAAATAAATAACAAATTAGTTTTTATAAAAAACGAGCTTGAAGGATTTAAAAAATAAGGCAAACTCTAAAAAAAACAACAAAACAGCAACAACCTATAAAGTTAATTAGTGGCTTTTAACCTATTTATGAAAGTCTAAACGGACTTTCTTGGTTCGTGTATTATTTACTAAATAAGTACCTTAAAACACGCAACTAACCTCACACAGACACGTTGCCAGTAATACGGTTGAAAATCATAAAGGTTAAAAAAGTTTCCATATATTGAAACTTTTAACTAACTTTGTCTTCTAAAGAGTCAAAATAAGGAATGAATCCTAAATTTGAAGTTATTTTTTTAGAACAAGCTATTGAGTTTTTGGGAAATTTAGATAGTAAAACAAGAACGAAAATATTTTATAATATTGACAAAGCTAAATTGATAAATGATCCTAAACTTTTTAAAAAACTGAAAGATGAAATTTGGGAGTTTAGAACAAAATATAATGGAATTCAAATTAGATTTTTTGCTTTTTGGGACAAAACAGAGAAAACTGAAACATTAGTAATATCCACTCACGGAATTATTAAAAAAGTGAGTAAAGTTCCAAAAGGAGATATTGAAAAAGCTGAAAAATTGAGAATGCAATACTTTAATCAATAAAAAAATTAGAAAATGGAAACTACTAAAAACATAAAAATGTTAAGTTTAGATCAACTTAAAGATAAACATCTTGGAGAAATTGGAACTATTGAAAGAGATAAATATGAATTTGATTTAAAGATTGAAATTCTTGGAGATATGATAAAATCTGTACGAAAAGAAAGAAAATTAACTCAAGAACAATTAGGAGAATTAATTGGAGTTCAAAAATCTCAAATATCAAAACTTGAAAGAAATACAAGAAATGTTACAATTGAAACAATTTTGAAAGTATTTAAAGCTTTGAAAGCTAATGTGAAATTTAGTATAGAAATGAACGAAGGAGAATTTAAAATAGCATAAAAGTACTACAGGCAACACCGTATATAATTTATTGCTAGTTCTAGCTTACTTACGAAAATCCTCGCGGATTTTATACTCGGTTTTTATTTGCTAAATTGGGTACTTAATACACGTAACAAGTCCTATAAAAAAAAGTTGTCAATCATATAAAAAAAGAATTAAGATTTGATCACATTTCATTTTGAAAAAGAAAAATATGGATTTGAGCTCCTAATGGATTTACACAAATTCGAAACAAACCCGACTGTATTTTTTGAAAATTCCCTTCACACTACTGACTTTTTTGAAATTTTCATTTTTGAAAAAGCAAAAGGGTATATTGAGTTAAATGGAGATCGATTAAATATTGAAGAAAACTCCATATTTTTTATTTCACCATACCAAAAAAAAAGTTGTGAAATAGACCTTTCAGATATTAAAGGCTTTCATCTTGTTTTTCAAAATGATTTCTTATCTGATTTTTTTGACGACAAACTGTTTGTATATAGACTTCAATACTTTTACAATTCAAAATACCCACAATACTTACAGCTACCAAAAAGAGAATATGATAAAATTCAATTTATATTAAATGAAATCATATCTGAAATAAATGATTTTCAAAATGATAGCATTCATATTATCAGGTCTCTTTTATATTTCTATTTATCAAAAATAAACAGACTATTTTCAAAACATTACAATCTTTCGCCAGAAACACAAGGAAGTTCAACTGCTTACAGGTTTAAAGAAAAGTTAGAGTTACATATCCGGAAATTTCACTCTGTAGCAGCGTATTGTAAAATTCTGAACACCTCCAGACAGCAATTAAATAAGGTTACAAAAGCGTACTTTGGATGTACTTCTAAAGAAATTATCCATTTTAGATTACTGCAGGAAATTAAAATGGAATTAAGTTATTCCAATAAAACTATTTCTGAAATTGCAGACGCTCTAAATTTTAGTGAAGCCAATAATCTTACACGTTTTTTCAATAGGCTCGAGGGTACTACTCCAAGTATGTATCGTAAATTACCAAAATGATAGTCATTTATTATAAAATGATATGTTCTTTGCAAGAATGAAGAGCAACCTTTGCAAGTATTAAAAAATCAAAAATACTATGAAAAATTTATGCTGTTTCAATTTGTTTATTACCCTATTTAGTTTGCAATTATCATATGCACAAAATAACGCTACTGATATTCCTTTGAATTCTTTAAACTGGGAAATACATAAAGGAACTTCTACTTTTGAAACATTTGACAATAGAGAAACACTTCTTTTAAATGGCAAAGCTTTTGTGAAAAACAAACAATTCTCAAATGGAACTATAGAGGTTGATGTATTCGCCAATAAAAATAGAAGTTTTGCTGGCATCATTTTTAGAAAGCAACAAAACACTATGGAAGAAGTATATATGAGGCTTCATAAATCTAACCAAGCTGATGCAATACAATATTCGCCTACTTATAATGAAGAGCTTACTTGGCAATTATATAAAGAATACCAAGCCAGTGTTACTTTTAAAAATAAAGGTTGGAATGCCTTACGTATTGAAGTACAAAGTAATACTGCTGAAGTTTTTGTTAATAATGAAAAAGTGCTTACGCTAGATAATCTTAGAACGGCAAACAATAATGGAGAAATAGGCTTATTTGCACTATTTAATAATAGGTTTTCAAATTTTAGATTTACTAGTAAAAAGGTTACTAGCAAAACTATTAAAGAAACTCAAAACAAGAAAGAATCTAACATTATATCGCAGTGGAATATTACAAAAGCATTTCCATTTATTGAAGACGAATTAAGTTTCAACAGTTTTTCAAAAGAGAAATTCGCAACTGTTACAACCGAAAATTCTGGTCTACTTCCATTCTCAAAATTCATTAAAAAGCCATCATCAGGTAATTTCGAAAAAAATAAAGAAGTCTATGCTGTGGCTTCAACTAGTATTGAATCAAATAACAATCAAGTGAGGCTATTTTCATTCGATTATAGTGATAAAATAATAGTCTATCTAAATGGAACAGCCATTTTTAGTGGTAATAATGCATTCCGATCTAAAGGATTACAATACCAAGGACACATAGATATTAATGCTAACAAATTATATTTGAACTTAAAAAAAGGTGAAAATACACTTCATTGTGTTGTTATCGACAAAGCAAATGGTTGGGGCTTAATTGGGAAGCTGAAATAATACGCTTTAGAACATCGTATATAATTTATTGCTAGTTTGAGCTTGTTTACAAAAATCCTCACGGATTTTCTATTCAGTTTTTATTTACTAAATTAGGTGTTTAACCGCGTAACAAAACATATATACAAATTGTTGAATGCAATTTAAAGACTAAAAAATATAGAATGAAAATTAAAGAAACAGAGATTGGGATATTAGGCCTTTTATCTATTTTAATATTTATTGCGACTTTATTAATTTTTGGTTTTTCAAATACTGATTTTAGTTTTGTAAATGATTTTGTAAGCAAACTTGGAGCAAAAGGAGAACCGAATGCTTTATGGTTTAATCTGTTTGGATTTATTACTGTTGGAATATTACTTTCTGTATTTGGTGTGACTTATGGAAACCTACTAAATGACAAATTATTGTCAGTTCTATTGTCATTATGGGGATTAGGATTTGCCTTTACTGCAATACCAATTGATATGGAATTGTCTAGAACACATATGTCTAAAGCACATATTGTTTCGATTTGCCTTGGATTAGCATTTTGGCTTTTAGGACTCTCAAGACTTGGATATAATCAACAATTAAGGAAAGGAATTAGAAATAGAGCGAATTTTACTGCTACAGTTCTTATACTTTCAATTATCGGTTCTGTACTTGGACTTTGGTCAATACCAATAACACATAGATTAATATTCGGAATTGTATTTGGTTGGATAGCAATAACTTCATTTGAATTAATTTTTAAGAAAAGGAAGGAATAAAAAAACTGCATACAACACCGTGTTTAATTAATTGCTAATTTTAGCGTATTCACGAAAGTCCTTACGGAACTTCAATTCAGTTATTATTTATAAACTTTAATGGTTAAAACACGAAAAAAAGGATTCACAAAAGCGTTGTAGCTAATTGAACAAAAATTTAATATTATGAGTTTAAAACTTGCGAAAAAAATAATCTACCTGACTATTATAGCATTAAATTTAAGCTGTTCCTCTAAAGAAGTAGAAGAATCATTTGAAAAAACATTAATTGACATTGGAGATTCATTAACAGCTGGAGCTGGTGGAGACGGAAACAATATGTCAAAAACAACATCAAATTTATTAGGTGAAGAATGGGTTGTAAAAAATATGGGTGTTGGAGGAGAAAACACTTTAACAATTGGTGCAAGACAAGGAGGAATTCCGATGTATATAAAAGAGTCTATTTCGATTCCAGGAGATGGTTCTAAAGTTGAAATTAATTCTGGTCTATTTAGCAGCTATAACCATAAAAATATTTATCCGTTATTACAAGGTTCCGCAGGAATAAACCCTTGTTTTATAGACAGTATTGAATGTAAGTTAACAATAAATAAAGGTAAATATTACATAAATAGAGTAAATCCAAACGCTACTGATTACATAACTGAAACAAAATCTACTTTATTTACTGCATTATCAAAAGAGAAGAAAGGGATTGCGACAATTTTTATTGGTCAAAATGGAGGTTACAAATCGCCCGACGATTTCCTTAATCAAGTAGATTTATTTGTAAAACATAAAGGAGATGAAAACGTAATTATAATTACATCACACGGAAATGGAGATTCTTTAACGATTCGGCCTTTAAAAAGTAAGTATAAAAATAAACTTATTGATTTAAAAGAATATATGTCAACTGAAGCAATTTATGATGCAATAAAATTTAATTTATTACCAGACAATGGAAAATACCCAACTAATGAAGATATAGAAAGGATGAAAAAAAATAATGCTCCTAAAACATTACTAAAGGATGGAATACATTTCAATTCAATTGGATATGAATTATTAGGAAGACTTCGATATGAAAAAGGAAAAGAGTTAGGCTATTGGTAAAACTAGCTACAACACTATTTATTATTAGTTTTAGTAAGTTTGAAAAAATCTCGCAGACTTTAATTCTATGATTTATTAACTATCTTCACTACTTAAAATCGCAACTAAACTTACACAAACACTTTGGCATTAATTAAAAACAGGATTTCTCTAAAAAACTAGCTTTTGGAAAAGCTAAAAAACATTTGTACATTATTGAAATTAAAATTTTTATGAAAAAAATATTTTTACTTTTATCAATTATTCTAATGACATTTTATAGCTGTAATAAAGATAATTCTATTATTGAAATACAAGAGCTAATACTTCCCGAACTTCCAATTTTATCAATAAATACAGAGAATTCGTCACCTATCGTTTCAAAAGATGATTATGTAAACGGGATATTTGAAATATCTAGTGAAGATGAAAATTTAACTGCTGATATTAAAATTAGGGGAAGAGGAAATAGTACGTGGTCTTTTCCCAAAAAACCGTATCAAATAAAGTTTGGTAGTAAAGAAACTGTATTAGGAATGCTTAAAGATAAAAAGTGGATTTTATTAGCCAATTATAGTGATAAAACGATGTTGAGAAATGAAGTCGCATTAAACTTAAGTAGATTTAGTAATTTAGATTGGACTCCGAATAGTCGTTTTTTGGAACTTTTTGTTAATAATGAATATTTAGGAGTTTATCAGATTGTACAAAAAGTGGAAGAATCTTCTAATAGGGTTAATCTTGGAGACAACGGGTATTTGCTAGAAGTAGATCAACTTTCAAGATTAGATCCAGATGATGTTTACTTTAGAACTAATAAATATTTATTCAACATAAAAGAACCTAGTCTTGATGAAGGAGACAATCAGTTTGATATTATAAAGAATTATATCCAACTAACCGAAAAAACATTATTGGGAGATAATTTCACAGATCCAGTTGAAGGATATGCAAAATACATAGATGTAGATTCATTTGTAGATTGGTATCTTATAAACGAAATAACTAAGAATAATGACGCGATATTTTACTCTAGTGTCTATATGAATTATATGCCGGGAGGTAAATTGAAAATGGGACCAGTTTGGGATTATGACCTTAGTCTTGGAAATATTAACTATAATAATAATGAAACTACAGACGGGTTTTGGATAAAAAAAGCAGTTTGGTATTCTCGTTTATTTGAAGACCCTAATTTTATAGCCAAAGTCAAGAAGAGGTTTAACCATTTCTATGATAATAGAAATTTATTCCAAGAACAGGTTAATTCAAATTCAGTATACCTAAATCAATCACAAGAAAGAAATTTTTACAAATGGCCCATCTTGGGCACCTATGTTTGGCCAAACTATGTCTTTTATTCTACATATAATGAAGAAGTAAAATATCTAAAAGAATGGCTTGACGAAAGGTTAGAGTGGCTGAAAGAGAATTTCAATAAATTATGATTTATTAAAAAAGATTACTAGTAACAGTGTGTATAAAAAATTACTGAATTACTGCTTACCTTAATCTAGTTGCATTTTTGCGTACTACTTATTTTACGTAGGAAAATACTCGCACACAAAAATTGCAAGTTTCAATACTCAAACCCGTTAGGACACAAAAGAGAAACGAGAAATTACTAGATACTTCAATAGAATATTAATAAACTACTTCTTAGAAAAAATACGTTGCACAACATTATTAAATGCCTTTATTGCAGACATAGAAAAATATAACCAACTGGAAAGAAATAATACATCATACATTAAAGAACTAAACAGTGATTTAAATTGTAATATTTCGAAATTTGACATTCAAATGTTAGTAACTAGTGAAAATCATTAGGTTTTAGTTCGACTTGTATAAAAGAGATTGTTTCATTTTAACTATTTTTTTTTAGGGTCATGAGATTACTTATTGAGTATTATGAAAATATCTGAAGCCATAGGTTTGTGCATAACGATCAATTTGGAAAAATCCACAAAAAGAGAATTTACATTCAAATTAATAATTCCTTTTTGATAGTAAGTTTTGCAGTTAAAATAATTTCTTGATTTCTTGAATACTACTCTGTATTATAAATATTGAATACATAAGAAATAGTAAAGAAATTAAAAATGACTAATACGGAAACTTTACTTCAAGATTTTAATAAAAAGAAATTAATAGAAAGAGCGCTATCGGAAAAATTAAGAAAAGGAGTTGCTAACATAGTTAATCTAGCCTTTAAAATTGCAAGTAATGAAAATCCACATTAAAAAAGTGAATGTTAATATAGCCATTAACACGTAGATTACTAAAAGATAAAAATAACTAGCGCCAGTTTACAAACACCACGTAAAATTAATTGCATTGGTTCTGGATTATTTATAAAGTTGTTATTTTTTAACTTTAGTACTAAAACACAGTAACCACTCTAATAAAACAATGTTCCCAAAAATATAACAAATCATTAATACCTTTAGAGAAAAGGAAGAATCACTAAAACCCAAGTCTATATTGAATGGATATTTTTATTAAAAAAATATTAATTTTTATCACTAAAAAAAATTTATTGATTTAAGTTAACGAAATAGAGGTTCAAAGCAGTGTTACTTTGCATAAATAAATACTAAAACAATTATAATGAAGAAATCAATTTATATTATTTTCACGCTATTTGCCTCGATGATGTATGGTCAGACTGGTACAATAAAAGGTAAAGTTATAGATAAACAATCCGAACTTCCAATGATGGGAGCTAGTGTAGAACTCTTGGGGGCAGGAATTTCCAAAGGAGTTGTTACCGATTTTGACGGATATTTTACAATAACAGGTGTACCTATTGGTAGACAAACAATTAGAATTAGTTATATTGGGTTTGAAGTAAATACAATACCGAATATAGAAATAACTACAGGAAAAGACGTAAGTATTAACGTAACACTTGTAGAATCTTTTGGCAGTCTAGATGAGATTGTAATTAAAAGTAGTACAAATAAAATAAAATCTTTAAACAAATTTTCGGCAGTCTCAGCTCGTCAATTTGGTGTAGAGGAAGTTGCAAGATATGCAGGAGGAAGAAATGATGTTGCACGATTGGCAAGTAATTTTGCAGGAGTAGCTTCACCAGATGATAGCCGTAATGATATCGTAGTTCGTGGTAATTCTCCTACGGGACTTTTATGGCGTGTAGAAGGAATTCCTATTCCAAGTCCTAACCATTTTTCGGCATTAGGTACAACAGGAAGCCCAGTATCTGCATTAAATCCGAATCTTCTTAAAAATTCAGACTTTATAACTTCTGCATTCCCTGCTGAATATGGTAATGCAATTGGTGGTGTTTTCGATTTAGGTTTTAGAAATGGAAATAAAGATGAGTATGAGTATTCTTTTCAGATGGGAGCATTCTCTGGTTTAGAAGGAACGGCAGAAGGGCCAATGAACAAAAAAAATAATGGCTCGTTTTTAGTAGCTGCAAGATACTCGCTTATCGGACTTATTGGAGGAGCAGGTACAAGTGATACACCTAATTATGCTGATGTTTCATTTAATCTTAATTTTGGAAAAAGTAAATATGGAACTTTCTCTCTATTTGGAATTATGGGTACATCAAGCATCGATTTAATTGGTGAGGATTTTGATGAAGATGATCTTTTCTCAGCAGAAGATGAAAACTCTTATGTAACTTCTGACATTGCAGTTATAGGTGCGAAGCATTTAATAAGCATTGGCAAAAAATCGTATTTAAAAACAGTTATTGCAGGTGCATCCAATACCAGCAGTTTTGAAGAAGACCGTATTATTGATTTAGATACCGCTGACGAAAGAATTATAAGATTTGCAGAAAGTAACAATGAAGAAACTAGAGTAACATTTTCAACATTATTCAATACTAAAATCAACAATAAATTTACGCTTAGAACAGGATTATTGTTAGAGAGTTTCTCAACAGATTTAGATAGAAAACAGAGAGATGAGCAAGAAGATTTAAACGGAGATGGAGACCCAGATTTAACTACTATTAGAACTATTGACGGTAGTTATAATGTATTTCAACCCTACATTCAAACTAAATACAGATTGACTGAAAAATTGACCATAAATACGGGAATACATACCATGTATAGTGATCTTAATGAACAATTTGTTATCGAACCAAGAGCATCTATGACTTATAGATTACACTCGAATCACACAATAAATCTAGGGTATGGTCTTCATCATCAAAATATTGCTACACCATTATTATTTCTAAATAAAGAAGTAGATGGAGTTATCACAAACCCTAATGAAGATTTAGATTTTGTGTCAAGTCAGCACTTTGTTTTAGGCTATGATGTTAAAATTGCACGAAACTGGAGAGCAAAAATAGAAACTTATTTTCAAAAGATAGATAATGCGGCTATAGACCGATTCTCATCAAGTTATTCTTCGTTAACTGAAGGAGCCGATTTCACATTTTCAACAGATAATACAGATTTAGTTAATTCTGGAACTGGAGAAAACATAGGATTGGAAATTACCTTAGAAAAATCATTTGACAAAGGATATCATGCAATGATAACAAGTTCTTTCTTTGAGAGTACTTATAAAGGTAGTGACGGTATAGAGCGTAGCACACCATTTGACACTGGTCACATCGTTAATTTTTTAGCTGGAAAAGAGTTTAAATTTGGAGAGAATAAGAAAAATATATTTTCTATCGATGGTCGTTTTGTATCTTCGGGAGGAAAGCGTTTTACTCCTGTTAATTTAGCAGCTTCGCAAAATGCAGGTTACGAAGTTTTACAAGAAGATTTAGCGTTTAGTGATCAATATGAAGATTACATAAGACTAGATTTAAAATTTTCTTTAACGTATAATAGTAATGAAAAAAAGAGATCTCATAAATTTTACATAGATTTACAAAACCTTACGAATAGAGCTAATATTTTTGCGAGGACTTACAATAGAACTACCAATAGTGTTGAACAGATAGATCAAAATGGCTTTTTCCCTGATTTTGGTTATCGTTTTCAATTTTAAAAATTTTAAAACTAATGCGTGAGCAGGTTATTTCATTTTTCGGAAAATTTATAGACTTAGAAGAAAAAGATATTCTTCTTATTGAAGAGCAGTCGACAGTAAAACATTTTTCGAAAAATGAATTTATCTTAATACAAGGAAAGGTATGTGATTTTGTTGCCTTTATAAATAAAGGAGCGTTTAGAGCTTTTTATTCAGTTGATGGCCAGGAATACAGCAAACAATTTTTCATGGAAGGAGGGTTCTGTACAGATTATGCAAGTTTTCTAACCGGGAAAAAGTCTTTGACTTATTTACAAGCTACTGAAGATAGTACAGTTATATTTTTTGAAAAAAAGAATGTTGAAGCTATGTACAAAGCAATTCCAAATTTTGTTCACTTTGGAAAATCACTAGCAGAAAACCTTTATATAGCAGTAACTGATATTAAGGCATCATTTATTTTAAGTTCTCCAGAAGAGCGTTATGCCAATATGCTTATCGCTAGACCAGAAGTAATACAACGCGTGCCTCAATATATGATTGCATCCTATCTTGGTATTACTCCAGAAGCTTTAAGTAGAATACGAAAACGTTTAGGAAAGACCTAATGACTGCAAATATCTTAGTTATTTAATAGTCTTAATAAGCTAAATTAAATTAACAAGAAAAATACTTAAACAAAAAATTGACTTTGATAGCAGAAAAATGTTTGTGAAATTAGTAGAATAACACAGCAAATATAAGCTATATGAAAGGTCTCGATTTATTAAAAAAGTACTCCAAATTTTGGCGTTAATTCCTCTTATTATAAACTCTTGTAGAAAAAATGAAACAATATCTTACATTACTAATTTTTGCTAGCTTATTTTTAGCTTCAACTTCTTATTCTCAAATAAAAGGAAAATGTGTAGACGAATTTGGAAAAGGAATTCCATACGTAAACATATCAATAAAAGGAACATCTATTGGAACAGTGAGCAATATGAAAGGAAAATTTTCTTTTGAAAACTCATCAATAAAAGAAAATGATTCTTTAATTTTCTCACATTTGAATTTTGAAAAAAAAATAATTGAAAATCATTTAAAACTAAATACTATTCAACTAATCTCTAAAATTGAGAGTTTAGAGGAAGTTGTTATTTCTAACGAAAAAAGGAGATTTAAAGAAAAAATTGTTGGATCTAAAACTAAAACAAAAATGGTTCTAGTAAATTTTCTTTCAAAAAGTTTAGGTACAGAAATAGGTAAAAAAATTAAAGTAAAAAAAAATAAAACCTATGATGTAAAAAATGTTCAATTTAACATAGCTGAACTTGGATATAAATCTGCAACTTTTAGAATCAATTTTTACACTATTAAAAATGACAGTATAGACTTTGTGAAAATAAATGAAGTTGACAATATTGTTAAAATTACTGAAACGGGAATGATTAAAGTTGATGTTTCAAATCAATATTTATCTTTTGAAAATGATTTTATAGTATCTATAGAATGGATTGATTCAGAAAACGATAAAAATATTGAAGAAGAAAATAAACAAATTAGATTTTCTTCCAAATTATTCAGTGGCCCTTTTATTTGGCGAAATAATGTTAATGTTGAATGGAATGATAAAAGAGCTAAATTTAATGTAGGAATTGGAATACATTTAAAAGTGGAAGAATATTCTAAGTAAATACTGCTGGCAATACCGCATAAAATTATTGAGATGAGTAAATAGTTTAATATTTAAAAGATCAATAAAATAAGGTAATTATAGATTTATTCACAAGACAAAACCTTTTAGATATTACTGCACGACTCAAAACAGATAAAATATATCAGGCAAAAATTAAAGTATGTAATTATTACTTTTAACCGAAGACAAATTATAATTAAAGAAATCAATTCATTTACTTGTAATTATTAAAAAGAAAGATTTTAAGGGTAGAAAGTATTTTACAATAAATATAAGTAACGTTCATATTCTTTTAGATTTAGTGGCTTTAAATATTCCCCCTATCATATTTTTAATTAATGATGATATTTTAGAGTCACTTTTTAATTAAGGATAAGTAAAGTTCATATTTTTTTAGATTTTAGATTTAGTGGCTTTAAATATTCCCCCTATCATATTTTTAATTAATGTTGATATTTTAGAGTCACTTTTTAATTAAGCATAAGTAAAGTTCATATTTTTTTAGATTTTAGATTTAGTGGCTTTAAATATATTCCCCCCATCATATTTTTAAATAATGTTGATGTTTTAGAGTCACTTTTTAATTAAGCTATAAAAACCAGCACTTAAGTTTTCATGATTTTAGGCTACTCAACCAAAATTATTAACTTCTAAATTATTGATAATTCAGAAGTATTTATAAGATCTGTATGCAGTGCATTGTAGTCTTCTGAAAGTATTACTTCTTGTCTAAAAAAATCAATACCACTCTTAAAGAAGAATCTCCCAGAGGCACTAATGGTTGGCGTAATTCCTAAATAAATGCACAACTTATTTGCATTCTTAAATTTCATAAAACCATCGGTAACTAAAATTAAAATCAGTGCATTCTTTAAACCGCTACCTGAAATACGCTAAAATAAAGTTAATTGCACTCGCTGCTGTTTCACTATAGAAAGAAGTTTCTCCTCAATGCCTTAAATTTGCTTATCTAAGGATTTTTTAGTCCTATTTAACAGAGAGTGTGCAAACTTTGATAAACCTCCTACAACCTACCCTCTAAAGATTTTACTCTTTGTGACGCTTCGTTTTTTATTAAATTATAGTACCCTCTAAAAAATTGTAGACATGCACTCTAAAAATCTGTAAGAGCATTTTATAATGAAATGTCGTTAATCGTACCATATTCACAAATTGCCTTTACATCACTTTTATCTGTATTTACTCTTAATAATTTCATCTAAATGACACCTTTAACTGACAAAAGATTTACAAGGGATACAAGAACATTTTACCCATATAAAAATTGTGCAAACCTATTCAAATAATAGCCTGTTGCCCACAATAATAATTCTTTAGAAAGAGTTTTTAAAAAGACTTAAAACCAGATGCATCATTTCTAAATTGATTACTACCACTTTTGCTTCCATAAACATCAAATATATCTTTGCTAATGTCAACTCCAAAAATTTCCTTATATTTATAAAACATCTAATTTATAAAAGAATAAACTACCTGAATTACAACAACTTAAAAAGAGGTCCCGTTCTCACAGAACTGAACGTGATTTCTAGCAGAAAAAAAGCTAATTATTAATGTTACAGAAGCCAATGCTTCGCCTTGCAAATTAAGGTTAATCCTCTTTTATTATTACTGATTATATATCAAATGTATTAAAAGACAAATCTAAGACGTGTATAATTTATTACTGGAAAATCGTTTATTTACTAACTTTATTGCACAGCAAATACAACTATCCTTACTCAAACACATCGACTTTAATGCAGAATTGAAAATTAAATAGAAAAACGAAAAAAAATAAAATTGATTAATCCAGAAATAATAAATTTAAGAAAAGAACTTCATAAAAATCCTGAATTATCATCTTTTGAGTTTAAGACTGCCAATAGAATTCGAAAATTCGTAGAAAAACATAACCCAACATCAATAATAGAAAATGTTGGCGGAGCTGGTTTAGCAGTTATTTATGAATACAAAGAAAAGGGAAAGTCAATTACCATTCGATGTGAATTAGATGCCTTACCTATTCATGAAGATAACCAATTTAGCCATCAATCGAAAATAAAAGGAGTTTCTCATAAATGTGGTCATGACGGACACATGGCAATAGTTTCTGGATTAATATTTTGGATTAAAAAACAATCTTTCAAATCAGGGAAAATAATATTATTATTTCAACCTGCTGAAGAAACTGGCAAGGGCGCCTATCAAGTGATAAAAGACAAGAAATTTAAAGAGTTGAAAACGGATTACTATTTTGCACTCCACAATATACCACAAGAGCCTCTAAACAGTATAATTCTTATAGAAAAAGGATTTTCAGCAGAAGTTCAAAGCCTTATAATAAGAGTTAAAGGTAAGGAATCGCACGCGGCAGAGCCAGAAAATGGAATAAACCCGGCAATAGGTCTTTCAAATATAATTACAATTATGTCAGAATTGAATTTGAACCGTCCTAAAGATGAGAATTTTACTGTTTTAACTCCAGTTCATATTATCATGGGACAGAAATCTTATGGAATTTCTCCAGCAAAAGGGGAATTACATTATACGGTGAGAACTTGGAGTAATGAGAAAATGTTAATTTTAAAAAAACAAATTGAGTCTGCAGTAAAGAAAACTTGCAAAATGCATAAATTAGAATACGAATTAGAATGGCTTGAATATTTTCCTGCCAGCAATAATAATATAGCATGTAATAACTATATTGAAAAGGCGGCTCAAGAAAATAAATTTAAAATTATAAAAAGACCATACCCTTTTAAATTCGGAGAAGATTTTGGTTGGTTTTCAAAAGAACACAAAACAGCAATGTTTGGTCTTGGTGCAGGAATAAATACTCCTGCCTTGCATAATGCTGATTACGATTTTCCAGATGAAATAATAGAAACGGGAATTACTATGTTCAAATCAATTATTTCGAATATCATGAAATAAAAAATAAAACTAAAATTAAGCGAATTTTTAACTAACCTGTAAGCTTTCTGCAATACTTTTCTTTTTACTTATAAAGATTGTATATAATGTGTCTTTTTTTTTGAAAACAAAGTAAATTCTGGTCTATTTTGAAGCACAGTAAACAAGTAAAAGTTTTGATCTTGAACTTTAGAATGAGAGGCAGATGTTATTTGAACCTCTGTACTATTTAAAAAGCCAAGAAAAAACTTCATAAAACCAAAAAAGCATCTCATAAATGAGATGCTTTTGCGGTCTGGACGGGACTCGAACCCGCGACCCCCTGCGTGACAGGCAGGTATTCTAACCAACTGAACTACCAGACCGTTGCTCTTAGCGGTTGCAAATATAACATCTATTTTAAGACCTGCAAGCATAAACAATAAAATTTATCTAATTTTTTTTCTACTTATTAAATACGAAGTCAAAACTTCATGATACCCTTTATGTATGTCTACGGGTACATAATCAATTTTGTATTGTAAACATTTACTTTTCAATTCTTTAAAATAACTACCCACTAATTCTTTGTATTTTTCTCGTACATTTTCTGCATAAATATTAATTTCTTCTCCTGTTTCCATATCAACAAATTTTTTGGGCGAATTGTCAAAATGAAAATTATATTCTGTTTTTCCATCATATGTGTGAAACAAAACTACCTCATGTTTATTAAATTTAAGATGTCTTAAAGCTTCAAAAAGAGAAGCATGGTCTTTGTTTGGTTGAAACATATCTGTAAAAACAAAAATTAAAGAGCGTCTGTGTATTTTTTCTGCAATTTCATGCAAATATTTATAGGTTTCTGTGGTTGCTTTTGATTCTGAAACTAGCAATTGCTCTAATTGATGCAATAACATTTTTCTATGACGCTCACTTCCTTTTTCTGGCGCATAGTATTCATAAGAATCAGAATAGATACTTAAACCCACCGCATCTCTTTGTTTTTTTAAGATTTCCATTAAAGAAGCCGCAGCAACCGCAGAAAAACCAACCTTATTTAAATTATCTACAGCTTGCTTTTTAACTATTGGATACTGCATGGATGCAGAATTATCTATAATAATATGGCACCGAAGATTGGTTTCTTCTTCATATTTCTTGGTATACAATTTCTCTGTCTTTGCAAATAACTTCCAATCTATATGACGTGTACTTTCGCCGTTATTGTATAATTTATGCTCAGAAAACTCCACCGAAAACCCGTGAAATGGGCTTTTATGAATTCCTGTGATAAAACCTTCTACTACTCGCTTTGCAAGTAGCCCTAAGTTTTTTATTTCTGATGATTTTACTTCCGATACATTCATGCTATTTTTTAATATTTTGAGCTCTAGACAAGTTATCTGTAGTCTGTAGTAATTTCTTTAATAAATTGAATTGTATGCTAGATTAGCCCTTAGGAACTGCTTTAAAAAAGCATCTCTATACAATTTAGACACCATCGGAATTACACGGTATGAAATTGCGCAGCTATCAGTTCAAATAAAATTTACATCAGTCACCAATGTTTACGAAACAATCAATTACGAAACACCTAAAATAAAAAAAAGGTTTGACATTTGCCAAACCTTTTTTTTATTAAAAATGTGATTACTGCTTATATAGCAGCATCTATTTTACCTGTGTAGACATTTTTCGGTGCAACACCTACTTGTTTATCTACTACTTCTCCATCTTTAAAGATTAAGACAGTTGGTATATTTCGTACTCCGTATTTTGCTGCAAATTCTTGGTTAGCATCAACATCTACTTTTCCAACGATAGCTTTGCCATCATACTCAGTATGAATTTCATCAACAATTGGTCCCACCATTCTACATGGTCCGCACCAAGCTGCCCAAAAATCTACTAATACTGGTTTGTCTGATTTTAATACTAACTCTTCAAAGTTTGCGTCTGTTATTTCTAATGCCATTTTTTATGTTTTTTAATTTTTGTTTCAATTCCTAAAGACAAAAGTAGGCATTTTATTTACTTTGTAGTTTTCAAAAAAATTACTTTTTCTTATTTACTTATAAATACTCCTTATGCCTGCAACTTAAGGTTTTATTAAAAAAGCGACTAAAGGCTCTTCTTTTCCTATTAAATTTTGGTTTAAACCTCTTTTGAATTTAAAATAGGGCGGCAGCCATGGCTTGTATATTATTACTTTTACCAATAAAATAGTAGCACAAAACAGGCACTCCGCCAGCCAATAACTCTCTAGACTTTTCTATTGCAAATGCCAGGACTACTTTTCTTGTCGCAACAAAGCGTGGTTTGTGTGGTTCTTTCGCAGTAAGCGAATCAGCCGGCGTCATTGGCAATTTTTGCGGATTGATAATTTAATTCATAGACCAAATCTTACATTTGATAATCTGCCACTTCAATGGTGGTTGCAAAAAAAGTGTTGGTTTCTATAATGTTTGCACCCGCTTCAAAATATTTTCCATGAATGGTTTTGATTGCCTCTGCTTGCATAAGCTAAAACAAATCGGTGTTGCCATGAAGCGACGTTGTATGGTCTTTAAAACGTTTTCCCCTAAAATCTTCTTCCGAATTTATAGGCTCGTAACATGATTTCCATTGCGCCCTCTAGCACAAGGATGCTGTTTTCTATTTGCTCTATAATTTTTGATGTTTTTATCAATATATGTCATCCCGAAAGGTATTTTTTATCGCTGTTATCTGTCAAGAAACACTAAAACTAATTTAATGTAGCAACTTTCTCATTAATGAGCGGTTGCCAAGGCTTCAATAGGTTTAATCCGGCTGCCTTTCCTGATACCGTAATAAGTGAATGAACTGTGTTATAAATAAATTGTTTTTATTTGTAGAAAAATATATAAAATTCACACTTTTTATTTCGTGCTAATTTGTCTCTTTTTATTCTTTTTAATCTTTTTCAAAAAGCGTAGAAGACAAGTACCGGTCTCCCCTGTCGCAAACAATGGCTACAACCACTCCTTTTTCTAATTTCTCTGCTACTCTTATTGCAGTTAATACAGTACCTCCACTGCTCATTCCTGCAAAAATACCTTCTTCTGAAGCCAACCTTTGCGCCATTGCTTTTGCTTCCTCTTCACCAACTTCTAACACTTGATCTACCTTTGATGCATTAAAAATTGCGGGTAAATATTCTTGAGGCCATTTTCTAATTCCTGGAATTTTAGCACCATCTTTTGGTTGTGCACCAATGATCTTTATTTTATTGTTTTTTTCTTTCAAGAAATCTGAGACGCCCATTATGGTTCCTGTTGTGCCCATTGCAGCAATAAAATGCGTTACTTCTCCTTCGGTATCTCTCCAAATTTCTGGTCCCGTGGTTTTATAATGTGCTTTTGCGTTGTCAGGATTGTCAAATTGATTCAATCTAAAATATCCTTTTTTATACTTTAGTTTTAGAGCGTAATCTCTAGCCCCTTCAATCCCTAATTCCTTTGAAGTTAAAATTACTTTTGCACCGTGAGCACGCATTGTCTTTACTCTCTCTATGGTAGCGTTTTCTGGCATTACCAGCACCATATGCACACCTAGTACTTTTGCCATTAAAGCCAACGCAATTCCTGTGTTTCCACTTGTTGCTTCTACTAAAGTATCTCCTTTTTTAATATTTTTTCTTTTAAGAGCTTCAGCAATCATATTATAGGCAGCTCTATCTTTTACACTTCCTCCAGGATTATTTCCTTCTAATTTTAGCAATAAAGTAACCCCTTCTTTTTTGAAGAGATGTTGCGCTTCCACCAAAGGTGTATTTCCTATGAAATCTATGATACTTTTTGTTTTCATATACTTAATCTCTTTGAAAAATTTTATTTTCTGACTGCACAGCAACTACCGAATTTTCGAATATAGACTCCATGATACAGACATTTGCTCCAATTATAGAATGCGCACCTATTACAACATCACCACCTAAAATAGTAGCATTTGCATAAATAATCACATTACTTTCTATTGTTGGATGTCTTTTTACAAAAGACATACTTTTTTTTACCTGAATGCCACCTAACGTTACTCCTTGAAAAATGGTGACATTGTTTTTAATAATAGTGGTTTCTCCAATAACAATTCCTGTTGCGTGGTCTATAAAAAAAGAGTCGCCAATTTCTGCTCCAGGGTGAATATCTGTACCCGTTATCCCGTGTGCAAATTCACTCATCATTCTTGGTAAAACAGCAATTTTTTGTTTTAATAATTGATGGCTTAATCGATAGACCGCAATTGCATAAAAACCAGGATATGCTAAATAGATTTCTCTTAAACTTTTTGCTGCAGGATCACTTTCTAGGGCAGCCTTGGCGTCTAAATCTAACTTTCTTCTTATTTCTGCAAAAGACTTTTCAAAATCTAACCAGAAACAATCTTGATTTTCAATAGACAATCGCTCTAAAATTCTTAAAAATTGTGCTTTAGTCGCGGCTCCTTTTTCTTGTTGATATTTTTCATCAAACAAGCAATTGATCAACTCTTTTGTAAAAATCCCTGCAGCATCTCTTAAACACATGCTATAATTTGTAAATGTTATTTCTGCTGGTGTTTTTTTCATCTTTCCGTTTAGGATTCTGGAGCCAATGTCACTTCTAGACCGTTAATTTCCGGTGTCATTTGTATTTGACACCCCAAACGGCTATTGTCTTCTACATGAAAGGCTTCTGCTAACATGGCATCTTCATCATCTGATATTTCTGGCAATTCATGCTTAGAGGTAACATAACATTGGCAAGAGGCACACATAGCCATTCCGCCGCAGATACCAATAGTGCCCTCTTCAGCCAATTCATAAGATCGAACAACCTCCATCAAATTCATTGCCATGTCTGTCGGTGCAACCACATCGTGCAGTACACCATTTCTATCTGTTATTTTTATGTTGATGTCTTGCATCTATATATTAGTTTGATTGTTGTCTGCAAAGTTACGCAAACCTTACAAAAATAGTACTATGCGATTCCTTTAACAACTTGCCTTAAGTGCTTCTTTTCTAGTGTTGTCAAAACCGTCTATACCATGAACTTTTGTTCACTTCTTATGTGCTTAAACAAGTAATTTAAAAGGCATTTTTTTACAAAAAAAAAGCAAAACTCTTAATTAACAAGAGATTGCTTCAATTTGACTTTGAATTGTTTTATTTTCTAAATCTTTATTTATTTTTATTATTGGTTTTTTTGCTTCTAAAATCAAAATAAAGATGTGCTCTCTTGATTTCTCTTCTCTATTTCCTCCTTCCTCTGTTTAAATCTCTTATTTCAGAACCTGCACCAAGTTCAGCATGACACTTTATATCAATGATGCTGTTTTGCCAATCTTAAAATATCTCCAAAAACCCCTCTGGCAGTAACTTTAGAACCAGCTCCTGCGCCTTGAATTACAATTGGCTTTTCTCCATAAGATTCTGTATAAATTTCAAAAATAGCGTCAGAACCTTTTAAGGATCCTAAAGGAGAAGTTTTAGAAACCGAAACTAATTTTACCTCTAAATTACCCGTTTTTTGAGATAAATCTCCGCTTAATTCACCAATATATCGCAGCACATTATCTGCTTCTTGTGCCTCTTTTAACTGCTGATATTCACCGTTCATCAACTCTAAATTCCCAAGAAAATCGGCAACAGCTCCTGCTCTTAAGTTTTCTGGGATTAAATTTTTAATATGCACGTCTGTCAACTCATTTTCTAATTCTAATTCTCTTGCTAGAATCAATAATTTACGAGCCACATCATTACCACCTAAATCTTCTCTCGGATCTGGCTCTGTAAATCCTTGTGCTATGGCACTTTTTAAAACTTCAGAAAAAGGGGTGTTCTCTTCAGAAAAAGTATTAAAAACATAACTTAAACTTCCAGAAAAGACACCTCTAATCTTAGTAATGTTTTCTCCAGATTCATGTAAAAGCCGTATCGTGTCAATTAAAGGCAAACCTGCACCTACATTGGTCTCGTACAAATACTGTTTTTTATATTCTTTTAGCTTAGCTCTTAGTTCTTTATAAAAATTAAAAGATAAGGTGTTTGCAATTTTATTGCAAGAGACCAAATCGAAACCAGCTGCTATTAGAGGAATGTAATTTTCTACAAAAGGAATGCTTGCGGTATTATCTACTGCAATTAAATTTTCGAGATGATGTGTATTTGCAAAGGCTACAATGTCCTTAATTCTTATATGCTCTTGCCCTAAGTTCTCTAAATCTTGTTTCCAGTTTTTAGAGACACCGTTTTTCTGTAGCAAGACTTTTTTAGAGCTAGCTACTGCAAAAATATGTAGTTGAATTTTTCTTCTTTCTAATACAGAAGCTGCATTTTCTAAAATCTGATGAATCAACGTTCCACCAACCAAACCTTTTCCGAAAATAGCAATATTTATTTTCTTTGCGACACCAAAAACTTGGCCATGAATTACATTTACGGCTTTGTGAAGCTGGTTTTTCTTTACAACCAAACTCACGTTTTTACCAGTAATGGTATTGTTAAATAATAAGGGTACAATTTGATTCTTTATCAACGCATTGTAAGGCAAATGAAATTCACTTAAATCTTGGCCAATAATAGAGATTATGGCTACATTTTCTATGATAGAAATCTGATGCACATCTCTAGCGTAAAAATCACTTTCAAACTCCTTTTCTAAGGCTAAAACAGCTTCTGAAGCCCTATTCGATTCTATTATTAAACCAATTCCTCTTTCTGAAGATCCTTGTGAAACAATGCTTACATTGATGTTTTTATCACTTAAAACTCTAAAGATACGTGCATCTACTCCAACCTTACCCAACAAACCTCTTCCTTCAAAATTCAACAACGAAACGTTGCTAATTGTAGAAATTGATTTGATTCCTTTTTCTGAAGAAGTTGCCGTAATTAAAGTACCTGTATCTTTTTTATTAAAGGTATTTAAAATTCGCAAACTAATATTTTTTTCCAGTAAAGGAGTAATTGTTTTTGCATGTAAAATTGTAGCGCCAAAATTTGCCAGCTCATTTGCTTCTGAAAAAGAAAGTTGTTCAATTTTCTTAGCGTCTGCAACCAAATCTGGATT
>ENA-ORXF01000572-ORXF01000572.1-marine-metagenome-genome-assembly--contig:-NODE-572-length-26209-cov-11.582925_pt1 | contig 26209 bp, 25 predicted proteins | sample MGYA00237864_ERZ511476 | MGnify/ENA primary metagenome ERZ511476 (study PRJEB26306, sample SAMN06343908) | marine metagenome | isolation source: coastal waters | place: Atlantic Ocean: West Antarctic...
TCATGGTCAACAAAATTAATACACGGAGGAATTAGGTATTTAGAAGACTATCAATTTAGATTAGTGAGAGAGTCACTTAAAGAAAGAGAGGTTATTAAAAAGATAGCATCTCATATAACCAAACCCATTAGGTTTGTTATGCCTCATGTTAAATCAATAAGACCTATTTGGATTATTAGATTAGGTTTATTATTTTATGATTTTTTAGGGGGTACTATTACTTTGCCTAAATCCAAGTTTGTTTATTTAGATAAAGATTATAACGACAATCCAATTAAAGAAAATTTTAAAATAGGTTATGAGTATTCAGACCTTCAGATAGACGATTCAAGATTAGTTTTAATAAATGCACAAGATGCAATAAGTAAAGGAGCTGATTTTTTTTTAAATACAGAAATAATTGAGGCTAAAAGAATAGATGATTACTGGGAAATTAAATTAAGTAATAATCAAATAAAATATGCAAAAACCTTAGTTAATGCTTCTGGCCCATGGGCAGTAAATACACTAAAAAATATTTGTAATATTCATACCGATAAATCCCTAAGACTTGTTCAGGGTAGTCATATTATTATAAAAAAAAATTATGATGGAGAACAAGCTTATATTTTACAACAACCTGACAAAAGGATTGTCTTTATAATTCCTTATTTAGAAAAATACCTATTAGTTGGAACTACAGATATAGAAGTTGATACTTTTGAAAATCCAAAAATAACTGATGAAGAAGTCAGATATTTATTAAAGGCGTGTAATATTTTTTTAAAAAAAGAAATTTCTATAAATAATATTTTATGGTCTTATTCAGGTATAAGACCTTTAGTAAATGATTTTAATCAAAAAGCATCTAAGGTATCTAGAGATTATGAATTTGAAATAAATGACAAGGGACCAGTAATCTTAACAATATTTGGCGGTAAACTAACAACATATAGAAAATTAGCTGAGCATGTTTTAGAAAAATTATCTAAATATATTTTGATAGAAAAAGGATCTTGGACAAGTAAAGAAAATCTACCAGGTTCTCAGGGAAATATAGATGAAATAAATATTGAACTACCAAATGAATTAACTAAAAGACTAACCTTTACATATGGATCAAATTTAAAAAATGTTATTAAATATACTGAAACTCTAAAGGGACTTGGTGAGAAAATATCCAATGAATTGTATGAGTTTGAGGTAATTTATTTAATTAAAGAAGAATATGCAAAAAATTCTGAAGACATATTATTTAGAAGGACTAAACTTGGAATTAATTTCTCAAATAAATCCTTAGAAATACTTAATAGAGTCATTAAAAAACACGTAAGATTTTAATTAATTACTATTCATTTTTTTATATTCATTTTTAATTGAATCGGGCCATGTAGATTTAATATATGCCAGTATAGACCAAATTTCATCATCAGTTAAATCATCATTTCCTAGCATCTTACCTTTATAATCAGGATACATTTTTTTAAGACCATAACGAATTATGTTAAATAATATTTCTGGATTGTGATGCCAGGTATGACCCGTACCATTTAGTGGAGGAGCATAATTATGACCGGCAGAATCTTTTTCGATATTCCATTTAGGCTGACCTTGCAATTTATTACCATGACATGAAACACAATTTTTTAAATATAGTGATGAACCTAATAAAATTTGTTTAGAGGCACTTTCTATATTCAATGAATTAGAAGAAATGGCATTATTAAATTTTTTTTCGTTAAGGAATACCGATCCAGCAAAGACAACAACAAGAAGGAAGATAGCTATTATTGAGTAAGTAAATATTCTAATTAATTTCACTTTACTTTTATACTTAATTTAAAATAATTAATCATTACTTAAGTTTTTACTAAAATTAAAAAGACTACTACTTAAATCTAACATCTTAATAAAATAAAACTCAGTATATTTCTAATTTATATAACTATATTGCTAATATGTATTTTTTAATGTTGCATTAATAACATCAAAATTAAATGATAAATACATTTTAAAAAATAGATTTATCGGATGTTTCTTTCCATATTTTATAGCTATCTTTATCACAAATAAATTCCATTATTTGATTAAGTTCTTTATCATTAATTTTAAAACGTTTTTTGATTTGATTAAAAGTTATATTATTATTCATTGCCATATCAGCTATTTGAACCATATCGTCTTGAGTGAAATAGTTTATTAATCTATGTATATCTGACACCGTGGGTAATATATTTAATCGAATACAGATATGTCAATGACAATGATCTGAATGTATTTTCGAAAAACTATTCGTATTACCTAAATTTATGCAATATGCCACTGATAAGTTTTAAAAAAAATTAATTAATAATCTTAAAAATTATATTCAAAATTTTGAGATGTCGTATTAATATTCTTATTAGTATTAGATTATTTTTTTAATAATTAAGATTGAATGCTCTAATTAAAGTTTATTCCATAAACTTTGTAATAGGAAATGGCCCGTTTCCAACTAAATGGTCTTTAAACCATACATATTTCATAGCCATACCGTCAGTATAAATATAAATGCCTTTTCCTTCTTTTTTATCATTTACAAATTCTCCAATAAATTTTTCTCCATTAGTGTAGGTAATTTCACCTTGTCCATTTTTTTTTCCATTAATCCAATTTCCATTATATTTCTCTCCCGATAATTGAACGGAAATTCCTTGTCCATTTTTTTTATCATCTTTAAAATCTCCAGTGTAAAAGTCTCCTAAAATGGTAATATAACTTCCTAATCCATTTTTTTCATAATTTTTAAAATTCCCATAATATTTGTCTCCGTTAGAGTAATGATAAACACCATAACCATCGAAACAGTCATTACTAATGCACTGAGATTTAAATATTAAAGATTCTACATGAAAATCATTTTTCCAAATTCCTTCTAAAAGTTGATTTTTATGGCTAAAGACTCCCAGCCCATTTCTTAAGTTATTAGCCCATTTTCCAATGTGACTATCTCCACTGGAGTATAAGTAGGTACCCTGACCTTGTTTATAATTATGTGCATATTCTCCAAAATAAAACTCGCTATTAGCATAGATGTGAGTTCCCTGGCCGTGTAATTCGTTATTATTAAACTCTCCAACATATTTGGTTTCATCAGGATAGATAAAAACACCCTGCCCGTGCTTCTTATTACTTTTATATTCTCCAATATATTTATACCCATCATGTTTAATGAAAATTCCTTTTCCATCTTTAATATCATTTTTAAATTCTCCGATATACACATCACCATCAGAATTAATAAACATTCCAAACCCATTTCTCAAATTATTTGTGAGTTCACCTATGTACCTTTCATTAGAAAAACTTAAGTAACTTCCAAACTCAGTATTTATATTCGGCTTCAAATCAAAATCTATAAACTGATGAGCAAATTTTTGTTTTTTATTGTACTTAAAGAATCCCTGACTTCTTAAACCATTTTTCCAATTTCCAACTTCATAGCCTTTATTATTGCGGTAAATAGAAATTCCTTCTCCGTTTCTTTTATTATCCTTAAATTCTCCAAAAAATATATTTCTATGGCCATCACTTATAGGATAAACATAAATTCCAATTCCATCCTCATGTTGATGTTGAAATTTTCCTAATTCTTCATCTGCCAAAATATAATTACTAATAGCCTGATCATTCCTTAATCCATTTAGCCATTTGCCAACATAGATATCTCTATTTTTGTAAATATAAGCTCCCTGTCCATTAGCTTCATCGTCTACAAATTCTCCAATAAAAATATTTCCATTGGAATAAGTGTAAATTCCATGACCATCTTTCAAACCATTCTTCATTTTTCCATCATACGAATCACCATTGAGATAAAAAAAGGTTCCATATGAATTAATGCAGTCACCGCTCACACATCCAGCTAGTACAGGATACGAGAAGAGCAAAAGGAAAATTATTAATATATACCTCATTTAGCAATCATCTTTAATATAGCTACATTTAATCTTGGATATAGCTACATTTAATCTTGAATAAATAACATTTGAAATTGATAAAAAATAAAACACAACAAAATAATAACATATGTGTCAGAGATTACTTAAAATTTTTGTTAAAATTTCAATTGATAAATTTAGACTTTTTCTGGAAGTGCAGATCGGGGGAACAAGCCCTATAACGTTACCATCAATACCACATTCCCATGTAATTAAACCTTTTGTCAGTAATTGGGATCTTATTAAATTAGTAAAATCTTTTTTTTTTGAATAGTTTGTATTTATCTCTATACCCCACATATTTCCAATACCTCTAAAATCAATAACAGGTTTAAAAGATTTTAGAATGTGTCTTTGAGAAATCATAAAATTTTCTATTTTACTTATCTTTTTTAAATAATTTATTTTTTTAATATATTTTAAAAAAAAATATGAATTATATATAGAAATTATATTGCCTTGAAAAGTCGATGACTGAGCTCCAGGATAATCATGATCTAAAATATTATTAAAAGCAATTAGACCTAAAGGCATTCCACCACCAACGGACTTACCTAGAATTATAATATCAGGTTTAACTTTGTAGTATTCATAAGCGAAATTATACCCAGATTTTCCAAAGCCAGTCCATACTTCATCAAATATTAACAAACATGAATTTTTATTAGCAATGAGTCTTAATTGATTTAAAAATTTATTTTCTGAAAAATTAAAACCTGAGGTAGCTTGTATTGGCTCGATAATAATAGCAGCTAGATCTTTTTTATATTTATTAAATTTATTTTTAAAATCATCAATGTTATTAAATTTACATTTAATAAAATTTTTATTGTGATAGTAATCTTTATTGACTCCTTTCATGTCAGAACTAGACATGGAATAACCAGTTCTTCCGTGATACGAACCTTCAAAATAAATAATTTTTTTCTTTTTAGTGTGATGGAAAGCTAACTTAAAAGCAGTTTCAGTAGCTTCCGTCCCATTGGTAGTAATATTAAAAACATTAAAATTATTTTTAAAAAAAAATTTTAATTCATGAAAATATTTTAGATGTATTGGACTCATAAAATGAGGTCCGGTATGCAGTAATCCAAGGTCTATTTTAGATTTTAGATTATTTTTTTGAGATAAATTATTATGACCTAGAATTGTAGTACCTGATCCACAGGAAAAATCTAAAAAACTTTTTTTATCAGATGTAAATAAAAATTCATCTTTCCCGTGAGTAAACATAGGTGGCTTTTTAGATAATCTAAAATACTTACCCATCTTAGATACATAGCTATATTTTAATTTATTAATCATTTTATTGAAGAGACTGCATCTTTTATTATAAGCATTGGTGATGAATAAACACTAATATTAAATTTATTTTTATAATAATTAGTTAAGTTACTGCATGTTACACCGCCACCAATAAACAATAGATCATTGTCAAATATAGTATTTTTTTTTATATTAATAAAATTTTCAATTGTATTAATTTCTATTTCTGATTTTAAAGATAGATTAACTGTAGATGAAATAATATTCTTGTTACTTATTAATTTTAAAAATGACTTTGTAATTACTGAATTATAGGGAGAAATTATAGAAATTTTTTTTTTTCTTTTTTCTATAAATCTTACTGTTGAATTAACAATATTTAAGCAAGGTATATTAAATTTTTTTCTAAAATAGACTTCAGATTTATTAATAAAATTTTGCCCATTAAGTACCGAGGATCCAAAATCACATAAGATTATTGTATCTAATTTTTCAGTAGTCATAACTCTAAGACATTTCATTATATTATTTAAATTAGATTCTTTTTTTAGTATCTCTACTTTTAGTGAACCTGAAACTGGATATCTTGAAATAAGTAATTCATATTTTTTGGGTAAATAGTTCCAATATTCTGAGTCATTAATTCCATCAGAAGGCCAAGCCATACCTATAAATTTTTTTTTCATACAACTAGTTTTCTTTCAAAGTATCTAGATATAGATATTAATATACTGATTATAATTAAATACATTACCGTTGCTTCAAGCAATACCTCTATTACAACAAAATATTCAAAAATTACATCATTCATAATTTTTGTTATTTCATTTACAGAAATTACTGAAAGTAATGCGGAAGCTTTAACAACATTTATAAGCTCGTTTGTTATTGGAGGAAGTGATCTTTTAATAATTTGTGGATATAAAACATATATTAAAATTTGAATGTTGTTCATACCTAGAATTTGACCAGCCTCTTGCTGTCCTTTATCTAGTGTTAAAACAGCATTTCTAAATATTTCAATAGTGTATCCAGCACCAATAAAACTAAGTGCTACCACACCTGTCCAAAACTCATTAAAATAAATTCCCATATATGGTAAAGCAAAATATATGATTGATATTTGAATAAGCTGAGGTACTCCTCTTGTGAATTCTACGAAACATCTAATAATAATATTAATTAATTTACCTGAAGAGAGAGCAATTAATGATAATAATAATCCTAATACTAGGCTAAACAATAAAGACAGAGAAGATAATTCCAATGTCACTAAAGCTGCTTTTAGAACTCTGGGCAATATTAGTAGCATGAAGTCTAAATCTAACATTTACTTTACCATGTCGATTTTTGTTGATTTATTTTCATTTTTTTTCTGTAAGAAATTTGCAATATAGCTTGTTCCTAAAACTAATGGTAAATAGAGCATGGCTTGTAAAATAAGTAATTCAATAAATTTAAAACTATTACCTTGAAGGTTAATAGCAGCTTTGTGCAATTCTAATAATGCTATTACTGATAAAATAGATGATGCTTTAATTAAATGTGAAGCTTCATTTGCAGTAGCAGGCAACATTCTTTTGATAGCTTGAGGTAAAATAATGTGAATCATTGAAGAAAAAATACCCATACCTAAAGTTTTGGAAGCTTCGTATTGTCCTTTATTTATAGAAGAGATAGATGCTCTTGAAATTTCAATTTGATATCCTGCGGAATTGAAAGTTAGAGCTATTACTCCTACCCAAAAAACGTCAAGCCTTATTCCAACTTTTGGCAATAAAAGATACGCGGCATAAATTTGAATAATTATAGGTGTGCAAAGGACGACCCAGACATAGAACCTACTAATAATATTTAAGGGATTAAATTTTGAAAAAACAGAATTTAGAGAACCAAAAAAAAGACCAATAAAGAAAGCTAAAAAAAGAGAAATAAAACTTACTTTTATCGTCACCCATAGCGGAGGCAGAAGTCTTGGAAAGACTTCTGCCATATAAACGTAATCCAATAGACTATGTTTTTACCAAGTAGGCGAAGAGTCAGGTAGCGCATCTACAAAAGATTGACCAAACCATCTTTTTTGTATTGTAGCTAAAGTACCATCAGACTTCATAGCTCTTATAGCGTCATCAAAAGCCATTCTTAAATCATCATCTTCTTTAGTGAAAGCCATAGAGGTCCATTCTTGTGACCATTTATCAGAAGCAAATGCTAATACAGTAAAATTATCATCTGTTTTTGCAAATTCTAATAAACTGACCATAGTGGAAGCATAAGCATCAATTCTTTTTGATCTCATTGCTTCATAAGCAACTGCATCACTATCATAAGATTTAGTATCTCCGTCATAAGAGATATTTAATTCATCAGCAGAAATCTTTAATTGATCTAGTTGGGGAGTACCTGCTCCAGCACTAACTTTTTTACCATCTAAATCAGATCTATCTGAAATTCCAGAATCTTTCATAACAATAATACCAGAAGCTGCATTCATATAAGGAATAGAGAAATTAACTTTTTGATATCTTTTTTCAGTAGCAGTCATTCCACCTAAAATTAAATCAAAACCACCATCATACATTGTTTGTATAACTGTAGACCAATTAGTGTCTTGATGAACAGCTTCTACTCCGAGTCTTCTACCAATTTCTTTTGAAACATCTAAATCGTAACCAACTAAGTTGCCACTATCATCCATGTATTCAAAAGGCTTATAACCTACTTCAAGTCCAAAAACGAACTTACCTGCAGACTTAACGTCATCCAATGCCCCAGCAAAAACTGAACTACTGAATAGTACTGCAATAATTAAAGATATTAATTTCATATTATTTCCTCCTATGAAGTTTTATTTTTTCGTACTATAGAACACTTGAGTTTGTGATTTAAGGATAAATTTTAGCTATTAAAAATAAGTATGAAAATCATACTATTATTTTTTTAGTTATTAAAAATAAAACATTGTTATTATAAGAAAGTAAATAATGAAAAAAATAATAAATACAAATAAAGCCCCTCTCTCAACATCACCCGTTTCTCAATGCAATATTATTAATAATACAATTTATATAGGTGGTCAGATGCCAAGGAGTATGAAATCAGGAAAGATTGTTTCTGGTGGATACGAACAAACTAAATTATCTCTTGAGCACTGTATATCTATTTTGAATGAAGCCGGAGGATCTATTGAAACAATAGTATTAGCTATTGTTTATGTTACTGACCTATCTATAAAAGATGACATTAATAAAGTATTTGGGCAATATTTTCCTTTAAACCCCCCTGCAAGAAATTTAGTTGAAGTTTCTAAAATAGGTGAAAATGCCTTGATAGAAATATCCATAATAGCAGGACTAAAATTATAGTTTTAAATGACAAAAATTTTATCAATTGAAAATTTAAATATATTTTATGATAAATTTCATGCTGTTAAAGATATTAGTTTTTCTTTGGATCAGAAAGAGATTGTTGTTATATGTGGCCCATCAGGCTCAGGTAAATCTACTTTAATAAGATCAATAGCGGGTCTGGAAAAATATAAATCTGGAAAAATATTGATAAATGATAAAGCAATGACGGATAAAGATACTATGAAGAAAAATATTTTTGGTATGGTATTTCAGCAATTTAATTTATTTCCTCATCTTACTATTTTAGAGAATATAACTTTACCATTAATTAAAGTTAAAAAAATCAGTAAAATTGAATCGATTGAAATTGCAAATGACGTTCTTAATAAAGTAAAAATTGTAGACCAAAAAAATAAATATCCTTCCACTCTATCTGGCGGGCAACAACAAAGGTGTGCAATTGCTCGTTCTTTAGCTATGAATCCTAAAATAATGTTATTCGATGAACCAACATCTGCACTTGATCCAGAGATGATAAAAGAAGTTCTTGATGTTATGGCTGACTTAGCAAAAGCTGGGATGACTATGATTATAGTAACTCATGAAATGGGTTTTGCTAAAAATATTGCAAATAAAATTATATTCATGGATGAAGGAAGAGTAATAGAAAATAATACACCTGAAAAATTTTTTAATAATCCACGCGAAGAAAGAACAAAACTTTTTTTGCAACAAATACTAAAACATTAAATGTCATTGCATAAATTAAATGTATCTCAACTTAGAGATGGGCTATCTAAGGGAAACTTCAGTCCTAAAGAGATTTTAGATGATTGCATAAAAAGAATTGAAGCTATCGACACTGTTTTAAATGCATTTCCTATTAGATGTTTTGATAAAGCTTATGAGCAAATCAATAAACTACCATTAATGAAGAATATTGATTTTAATGAATATCCATTATTTGGTATTCCGGTTGGAGTTAAAGACTTAAATGATATTAAAGGTGTTAGAACTACTCAAGGTTCTCACATATTTGAAAATTTTATTCCAAATGAAGATGATAATATCGTGTCCAGTATGAGAAGTAATGGTGCTATTTTTCCTGGAAAAACTAATGTTCCTGAGCATGGCTTTGGAGCTACAACTGTAAATAAGTTATTTGGTACCACTAATAATCCTTATGACATTAAAAAAAGCTGTGGTGCTTCCAGTGGTGGAACAGCCGTATCTATTGCATCTTTCATGGTACCTCTAGCTATGGGATCAGATTTTGCTGGTAGCTTAAGGACCCCTGCTTCTTTTTGTAATATAGTTGGTATGAGACCATCAGTTGGATGTGTGCCTACTTCTAGGAGAGGAATGGGCTGGTCTCCATTCGATGTTGAAGGACCAATGGCAAGAAATGTTACTGATCTAAAAATTTTATTAAGTGGAATGATAAAAGATTGTAATTATGATCCAATTCCAACTATATCAAAAAATAAAAAAGATTATACGTCTCCACCAAAAATTATTGATACAAAGAGTCTTAAAGTTGCCATTTCATATGATTTAGGTTTTGCTCCAATGAGTAAGGTATGTAGAGATTCATTCGATCAAAAAATAAATTTAATATCTTCATTTTTTGAAAGTATAGACTCTGATCATCCCGACATGATAAATGCAGATAAGGCTTTTTATCTGTTAAGAGGAATAGGTTTTGTAAATGATTTTAGTGAAATTAATGAAAAAAATCCTGGTTCTCTTGGTAATATAATTGTTGATGAGTTAAAGAGAGCCTCATCAATTTCTATCAAAGATATTGGTTGGGCAATGGCGGAGCATACTAAAATATATAGAAATACAGAAAAATTTTTTGAAGATTATGATCTGTTAATTACTCCAGCAGCTTCAGTGCCACCCTTTGACCACGAAGAGGAATATCCAAAGATTATTGACTCAATAAAAATGGATAATTATCTTAAGTGGGAGGCTATTTCATACGGAGTAACACTTTTCGGAGGTCCATCTATAGTAATACCATGTGGCACAATTGGAGATAACCTACCATATGGAATACAGCTAATATCTAAAAAAAATTCTGATTTAAACTTAATAGATATTGCTTACACCTTAGAAGAAAAATTTAAAGAGATTTCAGAATTTGGGGAACCTAAAAAATCAAATTTTTTTTAAGAATAGTTAAAATATATTTAACTCAGATATACAAGATCATAAATCAAAACAAAGAATTTTTTTAATGGCTAAAATAATTAAGAATTTAATATTTAACATAATTCACAGTAGTTAAAAACTCTTGAAAACCCCAAATGCCCCCTTCCCTACCAATTCCAGAAAGATTATTACCACCAGTTGGACAGCTAGGATCTTGAATTTTGGTTGTATTAACACCAATACTTCCAAAATTTAAATTTTCAGTCATTTTAATAATATTTTTACTTTTAGAAAATATATAACAAACCAAGGAATATTTACTTTTTGAAATCTTATTAAAAATATTTTTGTTATTTGTAAAATAAGAAACACCTAAAAGTGGACCAAAAGTTTCTAATTCATCAAAAATTTTATCATTAATTTTTGAAGTAATGACAGTCAAAGGGTATTCATTCTCTGTAGTATTGTTTGTACTTGATCTACAAATTAACTTACCATTTTTTAAAGAAACTTTTTCTAAATTATTTAAAAATTTAAAATGATTTTTTGAAATTACGGGGCCGAAATGTGGCTGAACAACATCAGTAACACACCCGCATATAAGTTTACTAACCTTACTTATAAGTATTTTTTCAAATTCATTTTTAACACTACTATGGACAAATAGTTTATTAATTGAAGAACAAGCTTGACCTGCAGCTTTAGTTTTTCTTATAATTATTTCATCAATTACCTTATCAAGATTATGGTTATCGAAAATTAAAGCATAATTAATACCACCTAATTCTAGTATTTTTTTTTGAGTATGATTAGTTTTAATATTATTTAATTTAATACCAATATCAGTAGATCCAGTAAACGTAATTAATTTAATTTTTTGATTTTGTAATATTGTATCAATAATTGATTTATCTTTAATAAAGATAAATTGGAGAATGTCATTTAAATCCTTAGGTAAGTTGTCATTGAGGTATTTACATAATTTAATGCAATTTGAAGATGTTTTTATAATCAAAGGGGAACCAGAAGCAATCGAAGGCGCAATTTTTCTTGTAATACCCGCCAAAGGATCATTATAAGGTGTAATGGCAAAAACAGTACCTATTGATTTATAGATAATATTTCTTGAATTTATAGATTTAGATTTAAACTCATAAGAGGATAAAACTTTAATAGAATAATCTACAAATCCTAAGGCGTATTCAAATTCTGCTTTAGATTCCAATTTTGTCTTATGAGCTTCTAAATTTATTAAATTAATTAAGTTGTTCTTATTTTTCAATAAAAATACTTTTAAAGATATTAATCTTTGAGTTCTAAATTTAATAATTTCTAGTTTTTTCAAACTTTTATCAAGCTGATTTATTTTAAAAGAAACTGTCTTATAAGTATCGTAATTAATATTTGAATATAATGACAATAATTTTTTTTGTTTAAATTTAATAGATTCCATTTTTATCCATAATACTAACAATCATTCTTAGTTCCATTTCATTTTTTTCAAAACAAAACCTATAATAATCTTTATAATTATCTCCAAAGGCATCGCCACTAAGATAGAATAATCCATTTTTTTTTGATAAATCCTTAAATTTTCTTTTATTTAAAATTTTAGGGAATATATAAAAAGAGCCATCTGGTTTATAAAAATCCACTCCTTTAGAAGTAAAAAAATTTGAAACAAAATTCATTTTTTTTGTAAGATCAGGTGTTTTTAATAATTCATTTCTATATTTAATAATTAAATTTTGAGCAAGATAGTTAGGCGCACCATTTATAGCAATATGGATATTAGTAAATATTTCTATCATTTTTTTTGAAGCCAATATCGCACCTAATCTTAATCCTTGTAAATGAAAGTTTTTTGAAAATGAATTAACAATAATTAAATAATTGTGATTATATTTAATTATATTTTCTTTTGATTGTTTAATAAAAATATGACTAGAGAAGCTCTCATCTAAAATTAAATAGCATTTATTTTTAGTACAAATCTTAATTAAATTTAAAATAGTTTTTTCATCATAAACTTTTCCACATGGGTTATTAGGTGAAGATACTACTAATAACTTTAAATTATTTTCAATAATAAATTTTTCTAATTTAATTAGATCTATATTAAAATTGTCTCTCAGATATGTATTAAAAAAAAAAGGATTGGCATTAGCGACATTTATTAAGTCAACATATGTAGGCCAATTTGGATTTATGATTCCAAAATTATTTTTTTTATTATCATTGGAGATACCCTTAAAAATACAATATAAAGCAGCTTTCGCACCATTAGTAATTAATATTTTACTCTTATCTTGATTAATAATATCCCAATTTTTAAATAGTTTTTTTTTGGACAGATTGATTAGCTTTTCTTCACCAGCTAAACTTCCCTGAAGATTAAATTTTGAAAGATTAATATTTTTTAAATATTTAGGACTAAATGATGGATTACTTAATGAAATCGCAAAGGAATTATTTTTTTTTAATGTATCGATCTCTTCTTGTAAAGATAAAGTAACTGATTTTCTAAGCATTGACATTAATTTATCTTTTTAAAATAAAAAATAAATATCTAAATTATATTTAAAAGAAATTATTTCTAATTAATAGCTAAACTTTGTCCATTTTTTATGTTCCAATTTAAATGGCCTCACATTTGATCTAAAGGTGAATTAAAGTTTAGAGACTTGATTAAAATTAAATTTTCAAACAAATGAGATGAAACATAAGTTCTATAATTTTAGATTAAATCTTAATTAACTTATTTATATAATTAAAAATTAAAAAAATAGGCTGGGCTTCAAAAAGTAGTATTAAGGAAATATTTTATGAATCTTGAAAATACTATACTTCTAATGAATTATCTCAAAGAGGATCAAGTTCAAGTGACCTAAAACTAGGTGCAATAAAATTATCAAATTATTTTTTATAAATAAATAATTTTTAAAGCAGAAATAATTATTATCTCTGCTTTAAATTTTTTTAATCGTTTATTAGCTTTTTAATAAGCCCATAAGATTATTAAATACATCTTCTGATTTAGAATGGTCACCAGCTTCATGAGCTGCAACACCCTGATCTCTTAAGGCTATTGCTAGATTTCTTTCTAAATTAGATAAATTAGTATTTTCTACAATCATATCATCAACGCTTTTTGCCATATTTGGACATGCTCCCGCATATACAGAACTTGTAAAAAGCACTAAGAATAATGTTATTACTATTTTTTTCATTTTAATCTCCATTTTATTTGTTCTATTACTTTTTTTTTGAGAATTTAGATCATTATTTTTTTTCTTTAAAAAATATTTGACTTATTAAATATTTCTTCTTCGTAGAAAATTTTAAACTTTTTATATATTCCATAGGTTATCCAAACAATTTGATTACTTGATAAAATGGCTCAAAAAACTCTTGCAATTTTTTTTTTCCAACACCACTGATAGCCAAAAACTCACCCTCGGTTGTTGGCATTTCGTTCGCCATTTGCACTAATGTTTTATCTGAAAAAATTACAAATGCAGGGGTTGAACGCTCTCTAGCTATCTTTAACCTCAGTTTCTTTAGTTCTGCTAGTAGCTGTGGGTTATTTTGAGAGTTTGTAACCCTTGAAGTTGAACTTTGCTTAAGCACAGTAGACGCGACTTTGGAGATGACCTTAGCTGTAAACCTCTTCCTATCATCAAGTATGTCACGACCTTTATTTGTAATTTCTAAAGCTCCATACTTTTCTAAATTAACCTTGAGAGCGTTAGCAGCTATCAATTGGAGAATGATAGACTTTAAAACCTGTTTAGGCTCGTCAGCCGCTAACCCAAATATGTTTAACTGGTTATGGGAGCGAGCCTTTACTTTTGCAGTTTCTGCTCCTCGCACAACATCCATAATATGACCAACACCGAAATACTGACCCGTCTCACTCACAGCAGTAATTAGTAATTTAGCTATATTAGTGTAATCTTGAACAACAGGCGGACTGAGACAATTGTCACAATTTCCGCAATTAACAACTGTCTCATCAAAATATGACAAAAGCGCGAGCCTTCTGCATGCAGTTGTCTCACAATATCCTATTAAGGCTTCCAGTCGTTTGTATTCTAATAACTTGTGCTGTTCGCTGCCCTTTCCATCGAAAATCATTCTTTGTCTTTTCATTATGTCCTGAAGGCCATAGAACATGAGTGTTTCTGCAGGAGCACCATCTCTGCCTGCCCTACCAATTTCCTGATAAAAAGCCTCCACACTACTTGGCATGCTAGCATGCACTATATATCTGATATCTGGCTTATCTATACCCATCCCAAAAGCTATCGTAGCGACCATGACCGCCGCATCTTCGGTCATAAATCTATTCTGAGCTTCTCTGCGAAATTCAGCCGTCTTACCCGCGTGGTAGGAAATAGCGTTAAATCCGTTATTTTTTAAAAATTCACAAAATTGATCTGTTTCATTTCTAGATAAACAATAAATAATACCACTTTGACCTCTCCGATCTGACAAAAAATCAAGCAATTTGTCTTTGATGTCTTGCTTTGACAGAACTCGCAAAGCGAGATTAGGACGGTCGAAACCCTTAACAAAAATTGAACAATCTCCATCAGTCAATTTAGCAACTATATCTGACCGAGTTGCCTTATCTGCAGTAGCTGTAAATGCTGCAATAACAGTTTCAGGAAAAAATATTTTTAATTGTGCTAACTTTTCATAATCAGGCCTAAAATCAGCCCCCCATTTTGAAATACAGTGCGCCTCGTCAACAACAAACATGCAAATCTTTTGTTTCTGCAACGCGTCAAGCATCCTTGCCTGCATCAATTTCTCGGGACTCATGTAAAGTATCTTTGAAACACCCGAAGCAAATTTTTGCCATTGCTTAACATTTTCTTCACGAGACAATCCTGAGTGTAATTTGCTCACCTGAACACCAGATTGTGCAAGTGCAGCAACTTGGTCATCGATCAGTGCAACGAGAGGAGAAACAACAATAGTTCCTTGCTGAGAGTAAATTGCCGGTAACTGATAGCAAAGAGATTTGCCAGCACCAGTTGGCATGACGGCCAACACACTCTGCTTCGCTAAAATTTCTTTAACTATCTCAAGTTGGCCTGGCCTAAAGCTTGAATAGCCAAAGACTTCTCTCAACAAATTTTTTAAATCGTTATCACAATCAAAATCCATAATCATTAACTTAATGACGGAAATAGGTAAAGCTATTGAATTCATTAACTTAAGATAAGAATGGTGACCTGATTGAAATTTAACCTTAAGGATTAATTCTTGAAAATACCGATTAATTTGGATATTCATTTCATTAGCTTTCATCACAAGAGTAATATGCATCATATTCTCCACCATAATCCAGTGAACAACTTATCTTTTTTAAACTTTGAATGTTTTCTACTGTGGCGCGCTCTTTATGACTATATTATTTAATATATTTTCACTTTCATAAAATTAAACCAATCTATTAGCATCCACTTAAAACCTAGAAATGAAATTAATTATTTATACTTTAAGGAAATTTCAATTATTCATCTAAAAGCATTTTTTTTAAATAATTAAATGACATTAATATAGGTACTTGATATTTAGTCTGACTAGGTAAGTTTTCATTATTATGTGTGTACCTAATAATTGTTTTAATTTTTGCAGATTTTGCTGCCTCTATTCCAACATCAGAATCCTCAATAACCAAAATATTGTTGATTGGTACATTAAGATCATTAACTGCTTTTAAGTAACCATCAGGCATTGGTTTTGGATTTAATTTACCTGAACAAGATATGATATCTTTTTTTCGAAAATTTTTTATATTAAATCTATTTAATGTTTCGTTAATATATTTTTTAGAAGCATTTGATACTATTTTAATAGGAAGTTCATTTTTTTTTAAAAAACTAATGATACCTGTTGTTAACTTTAACTCTTTATCAAAAAGTAAATGTAGTTTTAGCCTATATATTAAATTTAATTTTTTTTTCTGATTTGTATCCAGATCACTCTTTAATAAAATTTTCCATACATTTTCTGATATCATTCCTATAGTATTTTTATAAGTTATCTTATCATCATATTTTAAATTCATTTCTATAAGTGAGAGTTTGGCAGCCTTAAACCATAATGGTTCTGAATTTACTATAACTCCATCGAAGTCAAAAATAATTGCTAATATTTTATTCTTATTGAGAGAGTTCATTAATTTTAGGATATAAATCAAATAAAGAAGTGTATAATTTTTTGAATATTAGATATTTTTTTTTATAATAACTAGAATATTCTTTTTGAAATCTAATAATCTTATTTTGTTTATTTAGTAAGTTAGACTGCTCATAAGATGTATATAAATTAACTGATTTAGCAGCTAAAAATGCTACACCCTTAGAAGAACCATGATGCCCTTCAACAACTGATATATTTTTTTGAATTACATTAGACATAATTTGCATCCATACTTTACTTTTAGAACCACCATCAGATGCAAATATATTATCAGTTTTAATTTTATTTTCTTTTAAAACCTCTAAGTGATGATTAAACGCAAAACAAATAGACTCTAAAAAAGCTATCCAAAGATCTTCGATGTTATGATTAAGGGTTAAACCTGTGATTGTTCCTTTAGCATTTGTATTATGTATTGGAGTTTTTTCACCTAAGAAATATGGCAAAATTATACATGTAGTTTTCAAGTGAGATCTTTTTGAAATTAATTTATCCAAGCCCGAATGATTAAGTTTTTTATTATCATTATTTACTAGGTCTACGAACCAATTTAGCAGGGAACCCGAGGTGGCCATACATCCATTAGGCATGTAAAGACCTGGGATAATATGATAATCATTAAATAACCTGGTATCCTCAAAAGGCTTATTAGTGGCAATCATAATATCCCCAGCACCACCAAATTTTAACAGAACATCTCCTGATTTTTTTACGCCAGCTGTAAAAGCTGAAACAATATGGTCTGCACATCCTGAAATAATTGGAATATTTTTTGGAAGACTTGTTTTTTTAGCAATTGAATCCTTCAAAGTTCCGATAATTTTTTCTGATGATGAAATAGGAGGCATCCAAGATTTTTTAATCTTACCTAATTTTAAAAGATCATCAGAATAGTTTTTAGACTTAAAATTTATTAACCCAGATTCTAAAGCCCAATTATGCTCTATATTAAAACAACCCGATAGCTTATAATTTATATAATCATAAGAGCCTAAAATCTTATTAATTTTTTTATAATTATGAGGTTCATTTTTTTTTAACCATAGAACTTTAGGTGCTATTAACTGTTGATTAACTCCACACTTTGTTGATTTAGTAAAATTTTCTTTTTCTTTTTTATTTTTAAATATGGACTTTAATTCTTTTTCAACTCTTGAGTCACTTTGTTGAATACTATAGCGGATAACTTGATTATTTTTATCTAAAATAACTAAAGCCGGTAACATGCCTGTTACACCTATAGAACAAATATTAATTTTTTTATTTTTTGAAAAAAATCCAATATCTCCAAGAATGGATTGTGTATTTAGCCACCACTGATTGGGATCCTCTTCAGCCCAACCAGTTTTTTTTGAATATAGTTTAACTGATCTAGAAGTTTGAAATATTATTTTATGATTAAGAGTATTTAAGACAACACCGATTGTAGATGTTGTGCCAATATCTAAACCCACTACACAATTCATAAACCTCTAATTTCATTAACTTTATCCATAAATTGTAAAACTCTTTTTCCATCTACCTGATTCCATGTAACACCGTCATACTTTAATGAAGTGCCTACAACACATCCATCGGCTACCTTTAATATAGAATCCAAAGTTTCAAGTTTTACTCCAGTGTTTGCAAATAATGGAACAGATTCATTGAGGGCTTTTTTTGCCTCGTTGAGATTAGTTAAATCCACACCCTCTCCTGTAATTGGTCCAGATACACAAATTGCATCTGCTGTAGATGAGAAAACGGCACTTTTAGCTTTTTGAAAAATACTCCTATCACCAAGTGGTGCTGCAAATTCAGCATTAATATTAAAAAGAAGTTTTAATTTTTTATTTCCTAGATCAGACCTTAGTTTAAGCGCCTCTGCTGCCTTAGGTTCCCATAATCCCATATCAGAGTCATAAACGCCTGTAAAAACCTCTCTGGCAAAATCAGCATCAGAAGCTGTAGCTAAAGATACTGTAGCTACAGGATCCCATAAATAATTTACACCAAAAGGTATCTTAATTTCTTTTTTAAGTTGGCCGATGACAAATGACATTGCTGATAAAGTTTCATTAGAGGCTTTAAGAATATATGGTCTATCGCCTTCATTACCAAACATGAAGGAATCAATTCCATTATTTTGTAAAGACATCATGTCTTCATAAGCCACATCTAAAATATAGTTCATGCCTTTGTCTTTATCATAATGAGCTGTGCCAGGAAGTGGTGGCATATGTACCATTCCAATTATCAATTTAGAATTTTTCATAATATCTTTAAATGATCTCATTTTATTTTATTCTCCTTTCGTTAATTATATCAAAAAATAGTAAATCTTCGACATTAAAACCTAATGTTACTTTTGATCCCAAAGTAATCTTATTTTCTTTAGAGATTCTAAAATATAATAACTGGTTATTGTTAATTAATTTAGATGTCATTAATAATTCATGACCGTGGTTTTCTATCTGCATAATCTCTACTTTAATTGTCTTATCACGATCGTACGACTCTAAATAAATATTTTCAGGCCTAATAGAAAAGAAAACTTCAGATAAATCTATCAATTTTTCATTTAAAATATTAATACCTAAAGTCTCAATAAATATTTCGTTATTTTTATTTATGATATTAGATTTTAAAATATTATTAATTGGATTAGCAAGAAATTTAGCAACAAAGATTGAATTAGGCTGATCATAAACATCTTGTGGAGGGCCTATTTGAAGAATTTCACCTTGATTCATAATACAAATTCTTGTAGCCATTGTCATGGCTTCGACCTGATCATGAGTTACATAAATAAACGTTTTAGAAAGTTTTTTTTGTAATGATATTAATTCTTGTCGCATTTCTACGCGTAATTGAGCATCTAAATTAGATAATGGCTCATCTAATAAAAAAGCTATAGGGTCTCTCACGAGTGATCTGCCTAAAGCAACTCTTTGACGCTGCCCGCCAGACAATTGACTAGGTTTACGGTCTAGTAATTCTTTAATTTTAAGTAAATTAGTAACCCAATTAATTTTTTCATCAATTTTATTTTGAGTAATTTTTCTTAATTTTAAAGAATAAGAAAGATTTTTTCTAACATTCATGTGGGGATATAGTGCATAGTTTTGAAAAACAAAAGCCATATTTCTATCTTTTGGATCTTCATGCGAAATATCTCTTTGATCAGCAATAATACTACCACTTGTGATCTCTTCTAAGCCCGCAATCATTCTTAATGTTGTAGACTTACCACATCCAGATGGCCCTAGGAGAATAAAAAATTCATTGTCTGCAATATCAAAACTTACATCATTAACTACTGTATTATTTTGAAATTTTTTAGTTACAGAATTTAATTGAATATGCTTACTATTCATCCGCTCTACTCATATATTTAAATAATGGGTAAATAATGATACAGACAATAAACAATAAAATTACTGACATACTAGCAGCTTGACCTAAATCAAGACCTATAAAAGCAGATCTATAAATATAATAACTAATCAAATCAGTAGCATCTCCTGGACCGCCTTTTGTCATAATATAAATTAAGTCATAAGTTTTAAGAGCAAATATTAACCTTATTAAAAGTGTTATTATAATTACTGGTCTCATATATGGCAAAGTAATATCTCTGAATTGTTGGAAGGCATTAGCGCCGTCTACTCTAGCGGCTTCATAAGGCTCTTCAGGTATTGAGGCTAGACCAGCCAATAAAAGAATAATCATAAAAGAAACTTGATGCCAGATATCAACAAATATAATAGTTATGAAAGCATTTTGAGGATCCCCAAGCCAATTAACGGGTTCAATTCCTATAAATCCTATTAAGTAGTTTAATATACCTAGCTGTGGATGGAGAAACATTCTCCAAATTAATCCAACAACAACTGGATTAATTAAAAGTGGTATTAATAAAATAAAGTAATAAATATTTCTAAATCTTTCAACCTGATTTAGAAGTATGGCAATCAAAAAACCAATTAAAAATTCAAATAAAACAACAAAAAATACAAAAGTTATAGTAACAAAAGTTGAGTGTAAAAATTTTTTATTAGTAATAGACTCAAAATAATTATTTAATCCTATAAAATTATCTAAAGATCTATTGATTAAAGTATAATCATAAAAGCTTGTAATAATTGCTATTACTATTGGAGCAAGTATTACTAAAGATAGAATTATTACAGCAGGCGCAACAAAAAAGTATCCGAAGCGCCTGTCGTTTGATTGTATATTATTCAATTAACTATCTTTTGCCGTCCTTAGCTGCTAACTCCTCAAGTTGTTCATTCATATTAGCTAAGGCTGTACTAGCATCTTGTTCGCCAATAACTGCCTTTGAAAGCTCAGTTCCCATTACCTCTACGAATTGAGGGGTGTAAGTAAATACAGGAAAGTTCTTAGATGTAGCTAAAAGTTTTTTTAAACCTGGGTAATGATCAAATTTAGCATTTAAATCTGGATCATCAAAAACATCTTTTCTTGTTGCTGCCCCTCCCATTTCTGCTCTTCTTTTAGCAATATCTGGAGACTCAACCCATTTCAAAAATTCCCAAGCTGCTTCAGGATTAGGACTTGAAGTAGGAATAGACCATCCCCAAGAACCATTTAATCCGCCTTCACCTGGTACTGGAATAAGAGCCATTTTGTTAACAACTGAAGATTGGTCTGGATCATTGTAAGAACCTAAAAACCAATTATAAGTTAAATAACTATAAGCATTACCTTGTGCGGCTACATTGAAAGCTTCATCAAAACTAAAACTTTCTGCTCCCAAAGGTCCATAATTACTGATCATTGAAATATAATCATTTAACGCTTCTAGAGCTTCTTTTGAATTAAGTAGACCATTCCAATTTTGATCATGGAATGAACCTCCTCTTGCAAATAAATAATTTGACCATTCCATAGCAATAGGATCAGCTTTACCACCTTGATTTACCACACCATAAAAGCCCTTGTCTTTATCTGTAAAAAATTCTACTTGATTCAAATACTCATTCCATTCGGTTGGAATTTTTAAATCGATACCATATCTAGCCTTGAAATTAGATTGATTAGTAGAATCATTGATAAGATCTTTTCTAACAGTTAGTCCCATTGCATAATTGTAGAAAGGCAACATATAAGTTGTATCACCTACTCTGCCAGTCAAATCCATGAGAGAGTCAAAATAGACAGATGTATCAAAACTATCCTTTGCAATCATATCATCAAGTGACATCATCCATCCAGCCTTATCAAATTCGCCAACCCAATAGAAATCAACAGGCATAAAATCATAACTACCTTTAGATGCTGTTAGTGATGGTACAAGTTTTGGGTGCATTTCTCCGTAACCCATAACTTCAAATTCTACCTCAATACCAGTTTTTTCAGTAAATTCAGGAAGAAGTTCTTGGATAAATTTAGTATCAGGAACATTTTCCATTACAGCTCTTAAAGTTACAGAGCTTGCATTTACAGAAAAAAAAGAAAGAGATAGTAAAATAGAAATAAATGTTTTCATATTATTATCCTCCTTAATTAATTAACTAATTTTATTACGATATGAAGTATATAATCAATACTTAGATATAAACAAAATTTATATATAAAAATTATATGAAAAATATGTTAAAGTATGAATATCATACCTTTTTTTTCTTACGTACTTTATTATTATAAGTTGATTCAGTCTAATTCAAATAAAAAAATATTCTTGTGCGCTGAATATTTAAGTTATGTTAAATTTAAAAAAAATTTAATTAAAGATATCCACATAAATATCTGCTATTTACTAATAACTAAATTAAAAAAAATTCTATTTACAGATTTTATAATTAAATAATTATTTTTATATTTTATAATTAGTTAAAGTGAATTATCTTTTGTACATGGATAATGATTTTATAAATAAGACTGTAATCATAACTGGCGCAGGAAGTGGAATAGGAAGAGCTATTGCAGATGCTTTTTATAAACTTAATGCTAATGTTTGTATTACTGATATTTCGCTGAAAGCAGCAAGAGAAACTCAAAATATTATTGGTGAAAAAAGATCTCAAGTTTATGAACTTGATGTAACTAATAGAAATAATATAAAAGAAGTTTTTAATAAAATAATTGATATCAATAAAAAATTTGAGGTACTTATATCGAATGCAGGTGTATCAACAATGAATTATGTAGAAAATTTAACTGAAAATGAATGGGACTATAACATGAATGTTAATGCTAAGGGTGTTTTTTTAACTAATCAAAATGCAATTAATTTTTTTAAATCATCAAAAATAAAAGGAAAGATAGTGAATACTGCTTCACTTGCAGGCAAAGTAGGAGCACCACTTTTAGCTCACTACTCAGCAAGTAAATTTGCTGTAATTGGATTCACCCAAGCATTGGCTAGAGAAGTAGCCAAAGACGGTATAAGAGTTAATGCTGTATGTCCTGGTTTGGTAAAAACAGGTATGCAAGATAGAGAAGTAATATGGGAAGCTAAATTAAGAAATTTATCTCCAGAAAAAGTAATTCAAGAATATATAGATATGACACCCTTAGGCAGACTAGAAAAACCAGAGGATGTGGCCGATGTAGTTACTTTTCTAGCTAGTGAAAATTCAAGATTTATGACTGGCCAGGCAATTAATGTAACAGGTGGCATATACACTACTTAAATTTTATGAAAAAAAAAGAAAGTATCATAGCTCATATTATTTTGATTTTTTTTTCTTTATTGATACTAATGCCTATTATTTGGATATTTAGAACTAGCTTAGTAGACAGATTGAATGCATATAAAATACCCCCTACTTTTAATAAATTTGATTTATCTAATTATTATGAAATATTTATAAATTATCCCTTTGGAAATTATTTCTTTAACAGCATAATTGTTGCACTAGGCACAACAATACTTAGTCTACCATTAGCAACTTTAATGGCTTATGCTTTTGCAAGATTTGATACAGGAGGTAAGCTTTTAAGGCTATCTGTTTTGGGCTCACAGATGCTTCCCCCTATTGTTCTTGTTTTGCCAATGTTTTCAATTTTTCTTTACTTCGATATGACTAATAGTTACTTAGGTTTAATTTTAGCCCATAGTTCAATAACGTTACCTTTTTTAGCCTGGATAATGATTTCTTTTTTTTCAAGAGATTTGTTAATATTAGAACAAGCTGCGAGAGTCGATGGAGCATCTAGATTAAGAGCATTTATAGATATTACTATACCTTTAATAAGACCTGCTCTTGTTGCCTCATTTTTACTAAGTATTATTTTAAGTTGGAATGAATTTATTTTTTCTTTAATTCTCTCTGGTAGGGACACAAACACTTTACCAATTGGTTTGTCTACTCTACAGACTCATAAAGGAGTAGAAATAGCACTAGTATCTGCAGCAACAATGATATCAATACTTCCTGCTTTTTTAATTTTACCGTTTATCAAAACCCATTTAATAAGAGGCTTATCATTAGGGGCTTTAAAATAGATAACCCCTCACTCAATTAATTTTTACCAGTATAATTTTCTATAATTAAATATGCATTCTCAGACTCTGCACTTGGTATGAGTATAAGTGCCTAGTCCTAATCGTTCAATTATTACTTTTGATACTGTGAAGTGGCATTGGTTATAGACCTAATGTTAATCCTGTTATTGACCTAGGATCGTGGTGTCCAAAGTATTGATTTCCAGATTTTACTATCATTTGAGAATGACCAAATAAATTTGGATTATGATTTTTTATTTTAAATTTAATATTTTTATTTTGTTTTAATTTTATTAAAAGATTATTAGAAATACCTTTTTCATAAAAAAAATTCAGAGAATTTTTGGGAGTTTTCCATGTGTTAAATGGAAATAAACTATCTTTTTCTTTTCCTGAAATTATCCACCTTGGCATATTTAAAGATTTAAATACATCGTTTGTAAAATAATATTTTGCCCAGTTTTGCAATATTATTTGTGGTTGAGAATCTGCACCCATAGTACCGGTTAACATAAACAAGTCTCTGTTTTTGGTAATTATTAAAGGACAAAGAGTGGATGGTGGTTTTGTATTATTTTTTGGAGAAAATTGAGAATTATTTTTTATAAAACCTAAACCACGATTGTGTAAAAAAATTCCTGAGTCTTTTAAAACTAATTGACTACCAAACCCATGCGCGTTTGACTGCACAAGTGAAATTCCTGTTCCCTCCTGATCAACTATACATAAATAATTTGTATCAGTGCCTTGAAGGTTGAAATAATTAGATAAATATTTATCTCTATTATGTCCTATGTTTATCATTGCATCACAAATTTCTACTTGCAAATCATCAAGATCTTTAAATTTAGAATTTTTTTTATCTGCTATGGTTTTTAATGCATTAAGAATTAAGAAGGACTGTGAATTAGGAGGGGTTGTCCAAAATTTTTGTCCGTAAATACTATAGGATATGGGTTTAACCCATTCGCATTGAGGTTTTACTAAATCATTTGTTTTAATGCTTTGAACTAATTTTACTAACTCCTCTCCAAAAGTACCTAAATAAAAAGCATCCCTTCCATATTTTTTTATTAACTGTAATTGATTAGCAATTTTTGGCCTTTTGACAATTTGATTAACATTATTGATATAATTTAGAGGATTATCATAAAATGAAATTCTAGTGCTTTCTATTGCATTATAAAGAGAGACATCACAAGGAAATCCATCAGAAGCAAGTTCTATGGATCTTTGAAAAATTTCGCTAATTTTTTTTTTTCCAAATTTGCGATGTAACTCTAACCAACCATCAACTGCGCCTGGAATAGTAATTAATCTTGGGTCTTTAAATGTTTTAATTTTTTTATTTTTAAAGCTTGAAGAATACTCTTGTATTCGACTGCCAGAAAATCCAGAGGAATTAAGCGCATAAACTTTTCCATTTTTATAAATCATCGCAAAGAGATCTCCACCTAAACCACATTGATGTTGAGATGTTACGGATAAAACACTAGAGGCAGCTATGGCGGCATCAATTGCATTTCCTGATTTATTTAGAATGTCTAAAGCGGCATTAGATGCATGATGATTTGTTGTAGAAACGATTCCTTTTTCGGATGTAATTGTATTCATTTGATATTAATGACCTTGATTCAAAAAAGAAAATTTTCTTTTATTAGAAGTTGAACTAAAAAAACTATCAGTATCAGTATCATCCACAATTTTACCTTCATCTAACATCATTATTCTATTAGAAATTTTTTTTGCAAAATTTATCTCATGGGTAACAATGAGCATACTCATACCGTCAGAAGCCAGTTTTT
>ENA-ORXF01000574-ORXF01000574.1-marine-metagenome-genome-assembly--contig:-NODE-574-length-26088-cov-4.581293_pt1 | contig 26088 bp, 31 predicted proteins | sample MGYA00237864_ERZ511476 | MGnify/ENA primary metagenome ERZ511476 (study PRJEB26306, sample SAMN06343908) | marine metagenome | isolation source: coastal waters | place: Atlantic Ocean: West Antarctic...
GACAAATGTAGATGACTTTCTAATTCCCTCTAAGTTTGTAAATGTTCCTATAATGCTATTAGGACGAGTAATCGTTAATTCTAACCCTGGAAAACTAAGGCATCCTTCTAAGAATTCTTCATATTCACTATCTTCTGCTACTTCCCACGTTGGGTTTATACACACAACAAAACCAGTGTCTTCGTGTCCGATAATCATCAATCTTGTGTTTTCGCCAACTTGTGGTGCGGCAAGACCAAGTGCTTCGTGTTCTCTCATTGCTGTAATCATATCATATGCTAACTTTTCAGAATGTTCTGAAAGAATATGTTCATCACATTCAGTTTTTAATATTTTATTGTCTTTATCTACTAATTTCATGGTTATTCCTATTAATATACTATTGATATTTATCTGCTATTCATTTGCTTGTATATATTTGGTGCATATTGTTTCAATACTGCCATATTATTGGTATGGTATTCTTTAAATTCTCTCATAATACTAGTTCTATTTACATCAAAGTATTCTTCGTTATCAAAGAAGTCATACATTTTTCTTATTTCAACTTCGTTATTGTCAACGAATATCTTTCTATAACTTACCTTATCATCCGAAAGTTTACAATTTCTATTGACATATAAATCTTCTATCTTTCCATGCGGTGCCTTATCTATCTTTCTATTTTTAAAAAACTCTTTTCCATGTAACTGTACCAAGGAATGAATGTGTTTTAAACTTACGAGATGTTGTATATAGACATACATATCTGCATCTATTTCCATTGCTAATGACTTAAATGTCATAGGTAATTTTAACTGAGAAGAAATCGATATATGTGGATGTTGATGTGTTATTATAGAAGAATTCCAATCGTTCTGTTCGCACACTTTGAAATAATATTCTCTGCATTTTACAAAATAGTCTTCGGCCTCTTGCAATAGTGTATCTGCTCTGGTATCAGTCACTAAATTCGAACCACTATATTTCCAGAAATAAGGGGTACACATAGACCAGTCAGTCTTCCAAAAATCATTAGTTTTAACTTCGGCAATAACATTATCAATATAACCTATGTCAACTTTTAATTTACCTAAACTGTCATCTCCCACTTCACATATGAATTGTCTTAATTCCACCAGTATTGGCAAAATTCTCTTACTCTCAGATAGTAAATCATCATCGTATTTGTATTCTTGGGGAATTTGTGCAATACCATTCCAGACTTTATTAATCTGTTCTCTGTCAAAGGAAAATTCATTTACTGCTGGATTATGATTTTTGTCTAAATCTTGTATATCATCTGCCATATCGGTCCAAAGACACTTGCCTGCCAAGAAATTACTGGCGGCACCCACTTGAACATAAAATTCTCTAAACTCTGGCATTTATTTTCTCTTAAATATCTCTTCAAACATAGCATTAATGCCAGGAACTATCTGAATTTTTGGTGACCAGTTTAGTAAATGTTTAGTTTTACTGACATCTGCTAATGTTTCTGGTGCATAACCTCTTGGTTTATCTATATTAGTTGCTACTAAGTCTGGTGCATATTTTCTTAATATTTCAACGACTGCATTGACTGATATATTGTTTCCAGTACCTACATTGAATGTATCATTCTTAACTTTACTTTCCATACTGGCAATACATGCCTTTGCAACATCAGACACATGAATGTAATCTCTTTTGAATTCACCATCACCATGAATAGTTACTGGTTCACCATTTTTAACCATTTGAGCAAACTTTCCAAACAACAAAGAAGTTGGTTGATTTTCTGAATATACAGTAAAGAAACGTAAGATGTTATAGTTCAACCCAAACATAATCTTGTATTGTTTACATAAGTGTTCGCCAAATAATTTTGACATTGCGTAGTAATTTAATGGGTCTGGTTTATGAGTTGGTTTATTAGGGGCAGTGTTGTTACCATAAACTGAACTAGAGCCAGCATATACAAATTTCTTAATACCAACTGCACTAGCGGCTGTTAATATATTTCTCGTGCCTGTCACATTACTATCAAAGTATTCATCAGGATTAATAAAACTCTCTGGAATTCGTGCTTTGGCTGCCAAATGAATAACATAATCTTGATTAGCACATGCCATAACACATCTAGCGGGACTTGACAAATCACTTTTAATATATTTTATATGGTCTAGTCCAATTGGTTTCTCTTGTTTGTCCAAGATAGTTATCTCATAACCTTTTTTATACAACTGTTCTACTAGTTCCGTACCTATAAATCCTGCACCACCTGTTACTAATACTTTGCCTGCTGTTTGCATTTATTCTCCCTGTTTAATACTCAAAAATTGTCTTGGTATTCTTTTTAATCTATAAGTAGTATCATCTATCATGCTAAATGACAGAGTGCCAGTTACTGCCAACTCACCCTTTTCTTGGTCTTTTGTTCTATTATACAAATCAACTTCAATTGTAATTTTGCCTGGTGTAATGTCAACACATTCAGCAAACGCTGAAATAAAACCATACTGTAATACCCGTTGGTGATATTTTACATCTGCTGTACATGTTGCTACTGATACACCTTCGATTTTGTTGGTGATGTTTTCATTAATCCATACCAATGACGCTCGGTCTAATATATCAAATAGACATGCGCCTGTTATACTGCCGTGCATATTTAATGGCACGTCTGCGGCATGAAGTTGATAAGTTAACTCTTTCATTACATAGGCTCTGGTGGTTCAATAATATCTCCGCCTTCAAAGAGAAATTCATCTCTTCGTTCTGCCAAAAATACTCTAGCCTCGCTATCCATCAGATTTAATTGATTTTCGTTAATGAACATAGTCTGCATCTCAAGCCATTCGCCCCATGCTTGTGCTGATATGTTTTCTAAGATTCTTGTTCCTGCTTCACCAGGAAATGGTGCTTGAAAAAGTCCAGGCATCTCTTTGCCGTATTTCGTACAAAAAACCATACTCATTTGATATTCTCCATAATAATCGTTACATTAAGTATAACATATATGGAAACAATAAGCAATACTTAAATCGTATAATTATTACTTAAAATAGTCTTGTATTCCACCTTCTCTAACTGTGTCTAGTGTCAAGCAGTGTAACCCACCGTCCCAGAAGTTTCTGTGTCTAAAACGACAGTAGATTGGTTCTATTCCGTGTTTATTTAGTGCCTTATGGACTTCAGGCTGATAATTTATCGTAAGACTACACTCAGGATTAATGGCTAACATATTTACTTCAAATATACTTTCTTCAGAATAGCCAACCCAATTAGTTAACCAATCTTCTACATAATTTACTAACTCTGGATTAGATTTCGCTTCTGGTGTCCACCACTTTCCATTTGTTATATGTTTATCTTTTGACCAATCTCCTAAATCGCCTTTCATGTAATTTGGATGTTCTATTCTTAGTACATCCCATCCAGGCAAAGTTTTATCAAAATAACCCTTAGGCAAATCAGGACTACAAACAACTAATCCTGGTTTAGGCAAATTCATCATACCATCATTATGTCCACCCATGGCGACATTCGCACCTATAAATTCTGGATATCTTTCTAACAGTAATTTGTCTATATTAGACCAATCTTGTAAATCGATAATAAGTCTATTGCCCACCCGATGAATAAGAGGTGCCCAGAATTGAAAAGTGGCATCGAAGTACCTACCATCATAATCTGTTTCGTCTTTTAAAAGATGGTCTGTTGGTTTTAGCGGTCCGTACTTTATCTTACCTTGTTTGTATTGGTCAAATTCATTTTGAAATAAAGTATCTAAGCAATTAGGATTAAATATTGATGATTGGTCGATGACTTCATCCCATAGATGACTAGTATATAAAATTCTATCGCCCAATGTTATAAAATCATCACGAGGCATAAGACATGGTTTAGGTAACCCCCAAACTTTACCTTCTTGCATAACAGACTGGGACTCAAGACTTCCTATTTCTGCCGCTTCATTGATAGTTCGTGGGCTTGATTGTCTTGTCATTCCTAGTGCTGTTTTACCATTACTAGGCATTCTTACTACCTCAACCCCTAAGTCTTCTAATGTTTTCTGAATACCATCTAAGTCTTCTCTAGTTTCATAAAGTATCTGCTGTAATAAATCTCTTAGTTTAGAGTCTTTGATATCTTCAAAGAACTCTGGTTCAAATACATTGCCTAGGACTACTTGCTTTAACGGATCCCATCCATTGTATGCATTAACTTTATTTACCTTATACTTTTTCGAATCCATTTATACTCCATCTGTTATCTATCCATGCGACTGGACTCATTACTTCGAGTCCGTCCATTTTATTTTTATATTCATCTGCACCGCCGATATACAGATATTTAAAACCTTTTTCTTTATAATACGCACATTCATGTTTTAGTGTCTTTAGTCCTAATTGCAATTTAGGATTAACATAATCCCATGCAAATTGCACACATTCAGCATTTTCATCATCATATACTGATATCATACTAAATGCAACTAATACATCTCCATCATAATATCCAAATATATCGTTTTCTTTGTAATCTCTATCAAACAATGGCATAACACTATTGAACTTATGATAGTGACAATACTTATAATATATTTCATTAAGTTGCATCGGATCAGGATTAAGTAAAACCTGATAGTCAGATGAGTTCATCATACTGTAATCTGTTTTATCTAAATTAATCCTAGCATATGAATAACTCATTACTCTCTCCAGTTAACCACATCATCTAAATTCTCTTTACTCCAAGTGTCATAATAACCTTTTTCTTTGAGTATATGACTCGCTTCATTTATTTTACTTAATCGTTGTACTAAAATTATAATACATTTACCAAAGTTCATTTTAACACCATTCACATCTTCTTCATCGTCTGGGTGGTCTTCTAATGCAACAATATCTTTTGGCATTGCTACTTTATTGAATTCTTTTATGATATATTGAAGTCCTTCAGGTGTGTAATTACCCGTAGAAGTATATAAACACACAACCTGTACGTCATCTTTCCAATTTTCAAGAATATTCGTCAACTCATTGCTGATATGGTCAGTTTCTATATAGTTGATGATGGCTGCCCTTGCATAAGGACATGGTGGAAACCCATTTAAGAGTTTATTAGGTTTAGTGACGAAATTCTCTATCCATTTTTGTATTTCTTCTTGCATACGATTATTTATGCTGTAGGAATAACTTAACTTTTCAAATCTTCGTCACCTGAAGAAGTAGAAGAATAAAACATCTTACTGATGTTTCCATTAAACGTGTAATGACCGATATGGTCTAGTTTGACAAGTGGGTCTAGCCATATTTCACCACCTAAGGCTTGCCATCTACGACAAAATGCGTAATCCTCACTCAAGTATCGCCTTGTCTCTGGTTCATGCATACAATCAAAAAATAGATATGTCCACTTTGCGAATTCTTCTTCAAATCTTAAATCATTATTGAAGTGCAATTCAGGATAAGATTCCACCATTTTTTCTATAACACTTCGTTTTATTAACATGAAACCAGTGGCGGCGTCTTTTAATCTTACTAATCCGTCTTCAATATGTAAATTTCGTGTATCTGTTTCTTCATTATAATCCCAATCTGGATTCATGGCATAATTTGCTCCAGCATCTTTAAGAGCGCCAACATCTAATCCTTTTTCTGATGCATCTTTAATAGATGCCCAATCTAATTCTTTCTTCGGATATGCACCAACAATAACATCTTTATCATGTTGTAGCATATGTAATATATCAAGTGCATCAAAGTTAATATCTGCATCTATAAACATCATATGAGTTGCTTCTGGATTAGCCATAAAATAGGCTACCATATGACATCTTGCACGTGAAATTAAACTTTCATTTGCTGATGTTGTTATTGTGTATGGTATGTCATATTTCGTAAACATCATATGACCTTTAGTCCATGACCTGAAATATGGTTCTGAAATTTGTCCTGCGTAACAAGGGGTGCAATAGTGAACGTGTGTCTTTTTTATAAAATCTAAATCTATTTCTTTTCTAAATTCGGCCAGTTTATCTATTATTGCCATTTTTATCTATTATTCCTGTTGATTAGTTGTATTCTTCTCTCTTGTTTTCATATCAATCCATTTCTTAGCATAACGATTTGATGGTGGACGAGATATGAATGCTGTAATGTTTTTCTCAACCTTATGAAAGTTTTCTGCTCTTGCTGGGTCTTCTAACCCACCGTTGTTATCAACGATTTGAAATTTACCATCACCAAATAACTGTTGAAATTTCATCATATTATTTTGAACTGCATTCCACATTTTTTCAACTTCTTCAGGTTTAATAGTTCTACCTTCTCGTTCTAAATTTCTTTGTTGTGCTATATCTAAACTTGTGTTAACAAAGACCATCATGCATGAATATCCCATCTTAACTAATTTTTCAACAGCACGAGCAATTTTATCTACATCTCTGCCTGTTCCATCAATAATAAGACCTAATCTGCCATCTAAATATCGTTGTTCCATTCTACCTGTTAACTCTTTAGAGGTATTACGCATTTCTTGTCCTTGTGGACTGTATATGACTTCTGGGTCTTCGTAATCTAGTCCTGCTTTTTTCATCTTGTATTCAAATATATCATCTGAATTTACAACTTTCAAGCCATTGCCTTTTAATAGTTTTGACGTTGCTATATAACTTTTACCACTTCCTGGGCCACCAGCCATAAACACTGCTTTAAAGATATGAGGGTCATATACTCCCTCTTCTACTTGATTGATTATTTCATTTACAAACATAATATATTCCTGGAACTAGTACTTTGTAGTATTTATCTTAAGTTAGTGTTATTATAACATTAATATATCTGATTGTCAATACTATCCATATATCTGGCCGTCAATACTATCCCATTCGGATTTTACAGAATTTAATGAAGCCACTGCGTTATCATATGTACGCTGTTGTGCTGGTCGAATACGTACATTAACTATGTGTCGTATTTTTGCTTCTGTCACTCTGCTTGGTTTGCCACCTTCAGTCCAATAAGAGAATGTGTCCATATACTCTTTTGTCAGATTTGCTACCTTTTGTTGACTGTCGAATTGAGCATTGATTAATTGCGTTAATCTACTCTTTAATGCTGTTTTATTTGCGAAATCTTTCGTTGATAATGCAGTCTGCATTGATAATATTACTGCTCTAGAATCTCTTGTATAATTTAATTGTTTCTCTTGCCACTCTCTTACCTGTCCTCGTGCTTGTAATGAAACGACTTCCATCTTCTTCGTTGCTGTTGCTTCTTTCTCTTCAGTTGTTTCTTGGCGAGTTGCACCAATACGTTTCATAAATTCATCCATACTTTCACCATCACGTCTTGCCGGCATTTCATCACTTTCAGTAATTGTAGAGGAAGTAATCGTTGATGGTGTTGTTTTTGGTCGAAAATTTGATGATGATGCATTAGAATGCAGTGCAGAATCATATGTTCCATACACTTTTGCCGCATCTGTAAATGGTGATTGAGGAACTCCAGCCCTAAGTAATGCTTCTGCTTGTGCCTGAGTCATTTTCTTTTCTACTTCATCTTTATTTGCTCTAGTATCTACTGTTGTTCCAATGCCACCTGGCGCGGCAGTTCCTAATGGTTGGTTTAATTGCGTTATTGCACCTTTCATTGCATCTGAACCTGTATTGTTTAATACTGCTTTTTTACAAGGGTCAGTTGCCGCACTTCCTATAAGTAGTGCTAGTGCTTTTTTAAGAAGTTCAGCCGCCATATCGGCAAGAGAACTAATCTCGGTAGCAATCTGTGTAGTGATATCAGCCATTGCATTAATAATTTTTCCTACTAAAGGTGTTAATGCCTTTAAAACTGTTAAAGCAGATCCAACTAGTAATCCAACTATTGAAGCGATTGCACCTACTACTCCGCCAGCGGCACCTGTTAATGCTGATAGGATTGATGAGAGAATTGCTGGAATACCTGTCTTGTTTACTAATGATGAGATATCACCAACTGCTGTTTCAATAAAATCTAAAGTACCATCAAATACACCAGCCAATATCCCCATCAACTGATTAAAGAATGAACAAGGATCTCCCTGTTGTCCAAACTGTTCGTTCATCGTTGACAAAGAACTTGCATCTTCTAATGTTTTTGGTATGTTTGCTGTTTGATTATTCGTATGATTGCTCAAAGACGTATACATTGCAGTACCCAATCCGGCTATTCCTGCAATTTTTATAATTTTTTCTAAATCTACTCCCGTTTGGGACAATACTCCAGCAACTACTAATGCTCTATTAACATCAGAGAAGCCACTAAACCCTCCATTAATTAATCCAGCGTTTGTAGAACCCGATGTTGAGCCTAATGCTGAGAACAGAGAACTACCATAAGTTGCCCTAGGAGAATATGGATTATTAAATGAATTAGCATCTAATTCAGTTACAATTGTGTTTAATGCTTTTTGTCTATTAAATTGATGTTGTCTTGCTTCTAATTGAGCCATTTCAAGTGCTGTCAAATTAGATGTTGCAATAGCATCAGAATATTGTTTTGGTGTTAGGTTTGCACCTGAAAATGACAATGCTCCGCCACCATTTGTGACAAACAATTGATATAGTCTTTCGATTTCTGCTTCACTACCCATTTATAATCACCTTATGTAATGCCTCGTATAAACCAAGCACTTTCTTCATTTCTACGTATTGTGAGTCCATCCACTACTTTCCCATCTGCTTTATTGTATAATTTAATCTTTTCTCCAATAACTGCATCTGTTCGAGTGCCATTGTCTGTTACTTGAGCAATTGACCCTAAACCTAGATTATATGCAAAACTAGTAAGAGAATTAACTTGGTCGTTACTCCAGTTATATCCGTTGTTTTGTCCGTACGTAACAACATAGTTTTTACGTGTAGTAATATCAGCGTCTAGTCTGCGTAATCCTTCTGCTTCTGATATACATTCTGTAGAACTATCTGCTTTTGTGCCGTATCCATTAGTATACTGGCTAACATCCCAGAAAGCACAAGAAGTAAATCCTTCTTTAGATTTAATAAAACTAGACAAGTCAGACGGTATATAATTGGTCCCGCCACCACCAGTACCTATGCCCGATTCTCCAGAGGCACTTCTGCCAGATGCACTGACATCAATATGTGGATTTCCAGCCCTACTTGCACTTCCACCACCATTGATATCTACCTTATTTGCTCCAGACACAACTCTAATACCACAAGAATGAGCATCAGTTACTCTGCCTGCTGGTTGTCCATTTATAAAAACGTTATGAGAACCTTGCACTAGTGCAGTGACATGCGGAACACATGACGGTGGACTACCTTGCGGTATTCCATGTGGGAGTGTTGAATCTCCGACACGATATGCTGGTAAATTTTGAATAATTACATTGTTACTTCCTGGTCCGCATTGTCCAGGCGCACACGGTGAGTGTGCTGTAATTGGGTCAGTTGTTCGTGCGGCATGTGACATTATTTTACAAGGCCTCCTTTAGCCGATACAATAATTCCAGATGTTGCTTCGATATATGACGAAGATGTTTGGTCATTCGTTTTTAGTATAGAAATAATCTTTCCTGTCTTAAATGCTACATTTTTTTCACTATCACCTGTTACAGTGAATGTCTGAAATGCGGCACCTTGTGGTCCTATCGCTACAGTTAAAGGCTTTGTAAGAACAGTAGAACTATCGTCTTCTGATACAAATTTACCTAATATTTCTTGACCTGTTTGTAAGTATACTGTTACTATGTCACCTGAATTGTATGTTTTCTCTTTTAGCATTTTTTTATTTACCTGTTGTTATTATATGTATTTATTTATACAGAAACTACGCACTTAATCATTTTCTATCTTTAAGATGCGGTTCTATATCATTATACACAGTTCGTTCCATAATGTCAATATCATTCTTAATATCTTCGTATTTCTCAACTTTGCCGTTTAATCTGTTCAGAACATAACCGTCCATATGGGCAACTAAGTATATTTCACCGCCTTCCGTAAGGTCTAATATTAGCCATATTTCTGGGTTATGTTCTGGGTGAGAGTGGTATAGAGTATAGAAACATCCTAATCCATTACCACTATTCGTATAGAATTCCTCGCTAATGTATTCCCATACATCTGGCCAGGTAGTCACATCATCATAATTAAATCCATTGCTATGATAAGGAAAGGCTTTCCACCAATTAACGATTTCTTGTAGTGTTGATTGTGTTAATTCTTTTTTTAGTTTTAATCGTAATTGTCGCCATTCATAAAGCAATATTGCTTTATCTTGCATTTACATCGTCCATCTTTTTACAGTATAACTAATCTCGGTTAAGTTGTTAGCATTCTGAGTATAATTGATTTCTATATTATCACCTTGAAGTTTTACGACAAAAACAATATTAGAGAATTCAGTAGCAACGTCTTTTACACTATCACTGTTTAAATCTTGCCATACTTCTGTGTTCTCATCTGATATTTGAGCAATTGCAATTCCTTGTGGAACACCGTTAATAACTCTAAGTGTGCCTACACGAACAAACATGTTTGTGCTATCTGATTGTTTTAATGAATAATCTATAAAGAATGATGTGCAATCTGCCTTAGGATATTTTAAGAATGTACCGATTTGTTTTACAGTACCAGTTCCAACTGGAGCAGTGGAATTTGCATAAAATCTAGTACCAACTGTACTGTTAGCAGAACCATTTAATGTAAAGTTAGTTGTTCCTGCACTTACGATTTCATATTGTTTGCCCTCTACACAAGCAGTTGCATTAATTACCGCAACTGTTACGTTTAAAGACTTTTTGAATAAATCTGAACGTAATCCTGTTGCAGATGAATATGACTTTAGGTGCTGATTAGTAAATAATTGATTTCTTGACTCTTCTGTAAGAACTTCAACATTTTTTCTTTTATGTCCAAATAATCCAATCTTAGTATCTGTGCTACCTGTTATTGAAGTAGACTCAACTGACGGAGACAATGTTGAATAATTAGGAGTACTAGGAGTACCGAAATAGTAATAAGGACTATTGTCTGGTGCGTTAGCATAAGGTTTTGCACCTGTGCCTTCTTGTTGAAGTGAGAAGTAATCTGAATTTTCATTAACTTCTACTGTAACTGTAGTAATACCAGAACCTGGTGTTGATGTTTTAATTTTGCCGTTAGCATAAACGTCATATCCAGAAATAGCCGCAACTGTGTTGACGCCGTTATCATATGTTGCAATACCATCACCTTGACCTACTGCTGTTGATGTGAATACTGTGCCAACTAGAACAGATGTTGCTGTTCCTGTACCTTGATAATTAGCAACGCCTGTTCCTATACCTACACCAGTTGCAGTAAACAAAGTACCAACGTTACTATTCGCCGCACCAATTAATGTAAAATCTGTGTTGCCTGCAGTACTAATTGTATATTGTCTTCCAACTACAAAGTTACCTGAAGTGATTTCTTCGATACCTACATTAGTTGCAGTAAACGTAGTACCAACATTGCTATTTGCCGCACCGATTGATGTAAAATCTGTTGTGCCGGCTGTTACAATTGAGTATATAGTACCAACTGCAAATGAACCCGCAACTGATACTGCTGGAGCGCCTGCGGCCTCCCAGTTTGTTTGAACTGTAGAAGCAACTTTTGTTGCAGTACCAGTTCCTGTACCAGTGCCTGTAGCCGTAAATACTGTACCAATTGTACTATTAGCCGAACCTATTAATGTAAAGTCAGTTGTTCCTGGTACTAAAATTGTATACACTGTGCCTATTACGAATGCACCGGCTGTAACTGTAGCGAGTGTATCAGTTCCTAATGATGTTATTGTGTAAGATGTACCTATTACAAATGAACCTGCATTAATTGGCAATATACTCTGAGTGAAACCTACTGCGGTTGCACTAGCGGCATTACTAAAAGTAAGATTTAGTTCAAGCCCGTCAATTTTTGTAAATATAATTTTATTGGAAGTATTGTTTAAAGTAACTTCTACGTTAGCCGCTTTGATTGCCGCATTTGCTTGTAATGTAGTCAACAATGACGTGAGTGTAACTGCACTCACTGTAATCGTTTCGCCTTCAACTGTAAACGTTGAAGTAATCGAAGAAACGTTTGGAACTAAATTTGGGGAGGTAAGTGTTGTTGGCTTCTTTTTGTATTGTGTTAAGAGTTCGGTTAAGTTGAATGTAGCAACATCGGAGTTAAAAACTATTGTTTGAGTGTACGTATTCAATGCAGTTACAATATTATCTATTTGCCCTGCAGGAATATCATGAATAATTAAATCTTCATCTATTGTTAAATTAGCAACTGGACTGTCAGCACTATCTAACCATGTTTGAATTGTAGCATGTGCATTTGCAAAAGGGTCAAAACGTATTTCGTTAACTGCTTCTTCAATACCAACATACAGTTGATTAGTGTCCGTAGTATATCCCATTTCGCCAGGCGATAATATTTTACCTGATAATTCAGCACGTTTGCCTCGTCTCAATAATATTTTTACATTTGTTGCCATGTTAAACTCCCGTTATTACATGTATTTATCAAAATACGATTGGACCTTGCCAGCCCAAGATAATGCATAACGTTCATACTCATCACTTTCAACAACAAATTCTTGGTAGTTGCCCATATTATCTGCTTCAGCATCCCACCCAATCATCATAATAACAATTGTTTTTATATCAGTTCCATAAATTTCATTATGTGCTTCGGCATATGCCGCACCTTGTAAAAAGTAATCGTCAATCCATTCACGTTTCTTTGGCTTACGAGATGTTTTGAAATCAATAATAGCAGGTTTGCCTTTCCATACACCAACACAGTCTGTCGTGCCGGCATAGAGACCAGGATAATATAGTGGAACTTCTGTTCCCCATACTTCATCTAAATTTGATAAACCCTTTTCAATGACAATCTCTGATAACTCTCTTGCCATCTGATGAATAAGATTTGTGCCATTAGGTCTATCTTCTTCTAAGATAAATCTTTCTAAATGTAAATGTACTTGTGTTCCAATACCAGTAGCAAGTCGCATGATTCTATCTGCTTCTTCGTTTCCGACACGTTTGCGCCATTCGAATATTGCAGTTTTATCTTTTAATGCGTCAAGTACAGTGGTTACACTGGGTAAAGGCTGTCCGTCGGGCGTTTGATAATGACGACTGCCTTTAATATTGACTCGTTCTAGAGGATTATAGGTAAATTTTTCTTTAAGCATAGTATCATTATACTATACTTTGAATGATAAAGCAAGAGTTTTTTACAAATTTTCTTTGATTTCTTCTATTAACTGTGCTTTAGTATGGCGTCTGTCTAATTGAATACCAAGATTTTCTTCAGCCCACATATCGATTTGCTTTTTAGTCATTGATTGAAAATTAACTTCTGGCATCTCTGATGGTGCTTGTGTTGCCGCTACTATTGTCTCGCCTACTGCAATTGATACGATTTCACTTGTTGCGATTGCATTTTCTAAATCTTTTCTTTCTTGTTCAGCAACTCTGCCCATGAATTCACGATGTCTTTTTGCGTCTTGAACTTCTTTTCTAATTTCTCTCTTTTGTGGAGAAAGTTTTTCTAATGGATCCTGTTTATCTTTTTTAATCTTATCAATGTGGTCTTTCATCTCTTCTTTAGAGATAGTTTTCATTTCGCCTTTAATTATAAATGCCATTATTTTTTCACCTTATTCTTTGCTGTTTTGACTGCCAGTTTACGTACTGAGTCTTTGTCAGCCTTGTCATTTTTACTATACCTACTATCTAATTCTATAGTATCTACTGTAACTTTAGATATGTAATTGCTATTAGATAACAAATCTACCATGGATTCTGCATCAATTGTATATCCCATCGCTGATAATTCACGAATCATCATGTCCATAGATATTGAAGGAATATCATTTGCCTTCAACGAAATGAGATAAGCATTAATGTCACCTTTTAACTGTGCATTATAGTTTGCTTTCTCAAGTAAAAGCGTAGCGATTTTCATGTTACGCTCTTTCTTCTCTGCCTAACGGACTATCCTCTTCACCTGATGCTGATTCATCACCACCAATATCTGCTGTTATATCGTCTGCAAAGTCATCACCCATATCACCACCAAGGTCAACATCACTCATGTCATCAGCCATCTTTTCGCCTGATAGTACAAGTGTTGCATCTGATACTGCATCTTTGGCAGAACGTGCTTGTCCTAGTAAACCATTAATTGCATCATCAACTGAACCTCTAAACGTTGCCGCTTGGTCTGGACCATGTGAGTATTGCATTTCGTCTGCTAGTGGACCGATTTGGTCATTTTGAATTTTGCCTAGTTTCTCAATTACGTCTTGTAATTCATCAACAATGCCTCTTGCAGCCATTGTGATTTCTGCCTCAGCCGCATCAACTTCAAGTAGAGCATTTAACTCTTCCATTAAAGTCTTTTCTAAGTTAGTTTTTTCCATTTTATTTCCTTGGTTATTAAATTTAATTACATTCCGTATAGTTCAGTTGCTTCTTCCCAACCATCATGTAACTTTTCAAGTTGTTCTTTCATTCTATATAAGTCACCTGTACCTGCTTTATCGCCGGTATTGAAAAATAAATGACTGTTCTCTGCTCTGTAGTCTATTGCGTGATCTAGTTGCGCCATACAGGCTATTAATTTGTCTTTAGCGATAGATAATTGTGAGTCGTTCTTCCATCTGTAATGGTCAGGACCCTTTTCTTCATTATCATCTTCTGTAACTGGTTCTTTACCTTCGCCAATAGCATCTTCGTCCCAGTATTGTCTTGAATCAATTTCATTATCATTCTTGTCTTTGATATCTACAACGATACCCATATCGCCAGAAGATACAATTACAGTGTAATAATCAGTCTCTACAGAGCCTTGACCATCTACACTAATCTTCTCTTCATTAACTGATTCAGCACTTTCTTTAGGATGGTCTTTATCCTTCATAAGTTTGCCATCAGGCATTTTATGATGCCCTTTTGGTGTTTCTTTTAAAGTTTCACCATGTGCTTTTAATAACGAAGTAATGGTTTCAATCATTAACATATTTTCAATATACTTAGCACTCATATAATCACTCTTTAATTCGACTTGTTCAGCCTCAAGTGATTGCTTTGCTTCTTTTAATGTATCAAAATCTCCCTCGACTTCATAGCCAAAGTTTTTCTTCAGATATTCATTCATTCGTGAAGATATATTAATATCTGTCGAATTGAAGAAACTGTTAGTATTTAAATTCATATTAATTATCCTAGTATACTGTATTATTACATGTATTTATCTTTTTAATGCACAAATCTATTTATGCATTCGTACATTACTAATATATTAAAGGATTATGTTTTCGTAAAGATTAGATATTTTACGTTTGAGTTTACTAGCCTCATGCTTTGATTGTGAGAACCTTGCTTGAGCAATATCCATTCTGCCTTCGTTAACTGCACGTTTGGCAACTTGATATGAATGCTTATGCTGTACTGCACTAGTATAATGACGTTCAAATAATTGATTAATTCTAATTATTTCCATAATTTCTGGCGAATTGATTGTTTTGCCTTCATTAAGATGATTAGCGATACAACAAACTGTCTCATATAATTGGATATCTTGGAATAATATAGAATCACTACGAGTATCAAGTATATCGTATCTATCTTCTTTATTCTTCTCTACTGAGTACGCTCCAACTTTAACGCCTTTTTCAGTTTTAGTAGATTCAGTAATTGTTTTCTTGACCTTATGTGCTACACTCGTTGCTGCCTCATTAAAGCCTTTCATAATTTTTGCCATAGCGTCAACGTCTGCACGTTTTACGCCTGGTGAAATATCTACTGGGTGTGATGAATCAGATTGAGGTTGTGCCTCTTCTAATTTAACTTTTTCGCCATTCATAACTTTCATTAGATTAGCCATCATGTTTACATCTTTTTTAGTTGGTACTGACATTAGAACTCCTAGTTGTTAAACAGTTTTATATCCACGCAAAGTAGGAACTAATACACCTTTGTGTACTAATTTCTCTGCCATGACTTCTTCTCGTCCTGACAATTGCGATTCGTTTACGTAATCTCCTTCAGAGAAGTATCTGGTTATCAAATCTTCCTCTTCCTCGGTTATCATTACAAATAATCCACCTAATATCTCTTTTAATTTCAAAGTATTATTCCTCTGGTTGATTTTTGAGTTTATTAAGTAAATTTCTAAACTGTATTCTAGTATCTGGGTTCATTGCCAAACTATCTAGGTTAGCGGCTTGATGAGCCAATGCTTGGCGCTGGATAGGAGTAAGTACTTCTCCTTGTTCTGCTTTGTCAATTGCATTTGCTGCCATCTGTGCTGTTGCACCGCCTAAATTATCTCTTCCAAGTCTTTGCATTGCTTGTGTTCTTTGCGACTTTAACTTTGTATTAGCCGCACTTATATCTGCATCTGATGGTTCTTCAGCACCACCTTCTCCACCTTGGGAGCCTGTGCTATACGCTTCGTCTAATGCTTTCCATTCATCATGTGACAAATAAATATCTGTGTCTGGGTCTAAGTATTTACCTTCTTTATTATCGTAATATACTACTTTGCCAGATTTAGTCATAATAGGACCTTCTAGTCCATCACGTTCTTGGTATTTGTCTCTGTCCATATCTGGAAGTCGAGACCAACCCTCTTTTACTTTTGATTCATTTGCATATTGATTATCGTATGCATCTGGATAAACTTTATCTAGTATTTCCCAGTATTCATCATAGTCATACATCTTATCATCTACTTCTACATCCATAGGATAAGCATCAAAGTTTTCTTTGTGGTCATCAACATAATCTTTTATGTCTGCCGCAATACTATTCAGTCTGTCAGCAGTCATTGGTCCAAAACCTTCAGACAAACCCATCATATTTTCAATAGTAGATGCATCTTTAGATTTTAATGCAGTCATCACTTTAATATAATCAGAAAAAGATAATGTTTTCATTCTTGATTTAACATCTTCTAGTGGAGAATCAATAAGACTAGCAATGTCCTGCAATCTATCATCTAGACCTTCAGCAAACATTGTTTTTTCTATTTTATCTTTTAATGACATCATATTCTCCTTTATCTTCTATTTAGTGTCTTTAAACGCTTACTCGCTGGATTCATTCTACGAGTCATCTTAGCCTTACGTTTCATTCTTGCACCCATTTTTGCTTTTGTTCTTGCTAATGTGAAGCGTTTCTTCATATTAACTGGTTTAAAGCAGGCACCAGGGGTTGTCACTGTCTTACCTTTAAGTCTTCCTGAGCCACATCTATATTTACGAACGATTGAACGTCCTTTTCTAGCATAAACTAGTTTGGCTTCGTATAATTCTTTTGAAATCTCTTCAAATAACATAGTAATCTCTTAAAATATCTTAAAAAATTGTGCAAATATGGCAAGTAGCATTGTAGAAAACAACGTTCCTGCGGTCCATACTAGCATTCTTTTTACTTCACTAAAACCTTTATCCATTTCAACTTCGTTCTTTTCAATCTTATTATTAATATCTTGCAACGCCTTATTAAAATGGTGATACCTCTCGTAACATACTGCCACGTGAGTCTCTAAACTCTCTGCCTCTAAATGTGCTAATCTTGGTTCTTTATCAGCCATGGTAGCATCTCCCTCAGTTAAATTAAATTTCTAATTGTATTTATCATTTGGTGCCAGAAATTATATCCATCCAAAACGACAAAAGAGGACTAAGTCCTCTTATGTTTGAATTAATTAAATTAATTAGTTTAAAGTATATCTGACATAGTAAATTCTACGTTTGAAGTAGATAAAGCAACACTATCGATTGTTGTTCCATGGATAAGTTCTTTTAGAATAGCAACATTATCACCACTACGATGAAAAACGCCAGTATGTTCTACTGCAAACTTAAAAATAAATCCAGAACCCGTTAATGTAGGTGCAAGACCGTTTAATGTAACTGCTAAAGGATTATTCATAATTGTTGGTTGTGCTACCAATGATAAAATATTTACAATATCATCTAGATTCTGTTGTGATTGGTCTAATATACTACCAGTGTGGGTAATATCCAATGTCTTTACATACATCGAATAGAAGTTTAAATTACCTGATAGATTTTCACTTGCCGATACGGCTCCGTGTATTCTTGCCATAATTATTTCTCCGAACTTTTATATATAGTATTTATCTAAATTTATAAGATAATTAAGTCGTGTCACTATTAGATATAAGACCTCTATCTAATGTATATGATGCTGTATCACTATCAGTAATAGAACCATAATTCGTGTTGAATACGTCATCAGTTTCAGTGATTAAGCCCATATCTCTGGAATCATTTGCTGGAGTCATACCACCAAGTTTGACCCAAGATGCGCCATTATACCCCTCAAAAGTATCTATGTCAGAATTGAAACGCATCATACCAACAACACCTGTGCCTGGTCTTTGTGCTGTTGTTCCTACTGGCATAACAATAGCACCAGTTGGCGTCATCTCTGTTCCGTTTAATACAGGGCTAGTAAGAGTTTTATTTGTAAGCGTTTCAGTTCCTGTTAAAGAAACGAAACTATCACCTTGCATAGCAGTATTAAATTCTGTAAGTGTACCTGTAAGAGCATTAGAATCTAAATCTAATGTTTTATTTGTTAATGTGTCTGTTGTTGCTCTTGCAACTAATGTATCTGTTGCATTTGGTAATTGAAGAGTTCTGTCTGCTGTTGGGTCTACAACTGTTAAAGTTGTTTCATATTCATTTGAAGTCGCACCTTCAAACTTTAAATTATTTTGAACTTGTATCTCTGTTGAGTTTACTGTTGTGGTTGTACCTTGAACTGTTAAGTTACCAGTTACAGTTAAATCTGATGCGGTAGTAATTCCTGACCAAGCATTTGATACACGAAACTTTACTGTGCCATTCGATGTATCAAACCAAACGTCATTCGTGTTTATCGTGTAAGTACTACTCGGATCCGCATCTCCTTGATAGAAGGTGGTTCCAGATTTACCAATCTTAAAATAAGGGACACTAGTCCCTCTCGCATTAATTGTTACAGCCATCATCGTTCCTCAACGTTCGTTTAAATAAAGTCAGTCCTAATAAATTAAGTCTGTCGTTAAAGATGTTTTGTTCTGTATGTATTTATCTTAAACTGAGAATATTAACTCAGTTGTTACTGGGCTAAACAAATTTTACATAAAAAAAGGGATCCCGTAGGACCCCTTTTCATATCACCGAGTGATAATTGTTTTACAGTTTACTCACAAATTAGATTTGCTTGTATTCCGCAGTAACAATTATAGCACCAGTTGTTGGTGAAGCAGATGCGCCACTATTCTGTAAAGTACCAGTAATAGTTGCACCGCCAGATGTTGCAGTTTCAAAACCTAAGTCAACAATATATAAACCGCCCTCAGAAAGGTCAGCATCAGTTGTTGCCATTAGAGTATTTGAACCGTCAGAAACGACTAGTTCGTCACATCCAACAAACGCAGTAGTAACTTTTGCAGAAATACGACTTACGAAGTAAGTTTTGCCTGCAATGTTAGCCATTGTGCCGATTGTAAATGAAGATGAACCATTTGCTGAGAATACAACACGTCTTGTACCAGAAGAACCTGAAGTTGATGCTTTATCATCTACATATCCTTTTGATGCTAGTGCGTGATCCGCACCACCTGACATATCATAACCTGAAGGTGCTAGTACTAGACCAGACCCTTTAGGAGCAAGATTCATATTAACGTTTGTACCACCAGCCATTGCTAGTTCTACGCCGCCAATACCATTAGTTACAGTTAAAGAGTCAGTTGCACTACCAGTCTCTACAAAAGTAGCGATTGCTGTGTCGTCTGCACCTTTAATTTGAACGTTTCCGTCTGCTGAACCACCGTTACCACCTTTAAGGATAGTTGAACCAGAAGCGTTGCCGCCTGTTCCATTACCACCTTTAAGGACTAAGTCACCAGCAGCCGCCGAAGCAGAATCACCACCACCTACTGTTAAGTCAGTATCGTTTTCACCTTGAATTAAGGCTTCACCAGATTGACCAACAATAAATACGTCACCGCCGTCTTGGCCTTGTAGATACATATCTACAGCACCAGATGCCGCTGAGTTTTTAGCAGTTAATGTTACTTTACCAGTTGCGTTAGTTATAGCAATATATTCGCCAGAACCTGAAGTAACGCCAGTACCGTCAATAGCAACAACACCAGTTGAATTACGTAGGTGTCCTACATATTCCATACCGAATGCTGAACCATCTGAAGTGATGACTTTATTATCAGAACCTACAGAAGATATACCAGTACCACCGTTAGCGACTGGAGTTACGCCAGTTACGTCAGCAGTCATATCGACTTTTGCATAACCTAGAGTACCTGAAGCACCAACTTTAAGTACAGTTGAGTTAGCACCTTTCGCCAATTCTGTTACTGTACCACTTTGCGTCAACATCATAGAGTTAGCCGCGAATGCTGAAGTATCAGAACCCGTACCACCCATGCTTGCCGCAAGGTCTGTTGCTAGAGTGATTTCATTTACAGTCAAATCATTAACAGTTAGGTCAGCCTTAGCCGCGCCTACGTTAAGTTCAAATGCATTTGAAGTTTCATTCCAAAAAACAACAGCGTTATCATCATCACCACGCTCAATCGTAACACCAGCATCAGCAGTAGCCGAACCAGTAGCGTTTGAGTTAAGAACGATATTATTATCTTCGATATTTACAATCTCAGATAAAGTTGTAGTTACTGAACCAGAAACTGTTAAGTTACCAGTAATTGAAGCATTACCTGTTACAGATAACGAAGCAAGAGTTGAAGCACCGGCAGTTAGTGCGTTAGCACCAAAGTCACCAGCAACACCAAATGTTGCAGTCGAATCAGACAAAGTTAACTTGTTACCAGTTGCATTATCATCAATACCAGTTGACGCAAAGTCAGATATAGTACCACTATGCACTTTATCACCAGAAATCTGGTTAGCACCTAGTGTTAGAGTACCCGAAGATACGTCTAATGAACGACCTGCACCAACAGTAATATCATAACCAGACATTGTGTCGGCAGAACCTGACAATGAAGCGTTAGAAATAGTACCACCGTGAATTGCATCACCAGAAACTGAGTCACTACCAAGTGTCAAAGTCTGACCAGTAAGGTCAATACTTGTACCACTAATAGCACCACCAGTTATAGTAACGTTACCTGAGTTTAGGTTAGTTGCTGTTGCTGTAGTCAATGAAGCAGTACCACCAGTTATGGCTGCACTTGCTGTTGTCATTGTTGAGAATGTACCAGCCGCAGATGCAGTTGCACCAATAGCCGTTCCATCAATAACACCACCATTAACATCAACGTCTGCAAATGTACTTGTACCAGCAGAAGTTACGTTACCAGTTACATTACCAGTTACTGCACCAGTGTGAACACCAGCAGAGTTACCAGTTACATTACCAGTTATGTTACCTACAAAATCAGTAGATGTTACTGAAGTTAATCCAGCAAGGCTTGCCGCAGTTCCACCAAGTGAAATCGCAGTTGAACCAATTTGAACGTCACTATTTGATAGTTTAGCGTTACCAATTGCACCAGCCAACATTGTTTCAGTTACTGTTCCAGTGTCAGTTGTATAAACACCATTAGTTACTGTTCCAGCATTACCAGAAATATCACCAGTTACATTACCAGTTACATCACCAGTTACGTTACCAATTACTGCACCAGTATGAACACCTGCAGAAGCACCAGTTAAATCACCAGTTACATCACCAGTTACATCACCAGTTACGTTACCTGTTAAAGCACCAGTAAAACCACCAGATGCAGATACAGTTGTACCTACTACTGAGCCAGTATGAATACCAGCAGAGTTACCTGTTAAGTCACCAGTTACATTACCAGTTACATTACCAGTTACTGCACCAGTATGAACACCAGCAGAGTTACCTGTTAAATTACCAGTTATACCATCTACTTTCAAGTCAGCATATGCTGAACCTACTTTTAGTTCAAACAAATCACCAGTATCGTTCCAAAGAACAGTTGCATCATCAGACGTACCACGGTCAATGCTGAAACCTGAAGTTCCTGCAGTAACACCAGCACCTGACTCACCACTGTTAAGAACAATCGTGTTATCAGTAATTGTAGTGTTAGTTGAGTTAATTGAAGTTAAAGTACCAGAAACTGTTAAGTCACCTGTAACTGTAACATCAGCACCAAAAGTAACACCAGCATCTGCCACAGTTACCTGTGTAGAAGTTGCGTTATCATCAATACCAGTTGAAGTAAAGTTTGAATATGTACCGCCGTGAAGTGAATCACCAGATACAGAGTCAGCAGTAAGAGTCAACGTTTGACCAGAAAGGTCAATTGCTGTACCACTTATTGTACCACCATTAATGTCAACTGAATCAGAAGTCATCGTAGTGAATGTACCAGCCGCAGATGCATTCGCACCAACAATTGTTCCATCCATAGCACCGCCGTTAACGTCAACAGTTGTGAACGTTGAAGTTCCAGTTGAAGTTACGTTACCAGTTACATTACCAGTGTGAACACCAGCAGAGTTACCAGTTAAATTACCAGTTACATTACCAGTGTGAACACCAGCAGAGTTACCAGTTAAAGCACCAGTTACATCACCAGTTAAATCACCAGTTACAACACCGTCTTTAAGTAAAACACCATCAACAGTTACACCAGCGTTACCAGTTCTTTCACTAATTGTGTCAGAAACCATTGCAACAGTAGCCGTAACTGAACCAGTTACACCAACATCACCAGCAATATCCATTGGAGCCGAAACTGCAATGTTAGAACCAGAGAAATTATCTAGTGTATTTGTTTTCAGAGTACCTGAAGCATCAATGTTAGTACCAGAAATAGCCGCTGCCACGTTTGCACCAATAGTTGCGCCATCAATAGCACCACCATTAATATCAACTGAACCAGATTCCATAGTTGTAAATGTACCAGCCGCTGAAGAAGTACCACCGATAGCAACGCCATCCATATTACCACTTGAAGCATCGATATCAACAACACCGTCAACGTCTAGAGTTTTACCTGCACCAACAGTAATATCAAATGCTGAGATAGTCTTGCCTGCGCCACCTGTAAGGTTCGCTGAGTCAATTGTACCACCAGAAACTGAATTACCAGAGATTTGGTCGTTTGCTAGAGTTAAAGTACCACCTGAAATGTCAATTGAACCGCCAGTTATAGCAACAGAACCTGCCGCTTGAACAGCCATCGAACCTAAACCTAGGTTTGAACGAGCAGTTGTCTTGCCACCGGCACTAGATGCATCAACACCTAAACCACCGTTTGTTAATGGTAAAGCGCCAGAAACTGCATCAGAAGATGTTAAGTTAATTGCACCATAAGCCACACCATTTGAACCATCAGAAAGTAGTGCTTGACCAGTAGTCGAAGTACCTCTAATAGTTAATTGGTCTGAACCATTAATTTCCACATAAGTATCGTCAACATTAACATTAAACGTGTTACCTGATTTAGATAAACCGTTACCTGCTGTCAACTGACCAGTACCAGTGAATTGTGTAAAAGCAACAGCAGTTGAACCAACAGTAACAGTACCGTTAGTAGAACATACGAAGCCTTGGTCAGAGTTTGTAGAACCTTCTTCAACAAAGAAGAATGCGCCAACGAACTCACCAGTAGCATCCATATCAGTAGCACGTGTTAAACCACCCACTGCATATGTATAGATACCGTTTTCTGAACCAGTAGTCTGGTTCTTAAGTAGGATTCTGTCACCAGTTGCCAACGTAACACCGTCAAGTGTTGTTGCAGGTGAACCTACTGTAATGTTGCCTGTAGATGCCGCACGAACTGAATCTTTTACATCTAGTCCTTGAGCAATTGAGTCAACATACGACTTATTTGCCGCATGGTCATCCAAAGTTGGAGTTGCAACGTTCATGTTACCTAAAGTAGAACCGTCAGTTGTTACTTTGAAAAGGGAATTTCCCGAATCATATACAACACGACCGCCCGACTTACCGAACTGAACATCAGCACCTATACCACGGATACCAAAGTTTTTTATATCAGCCATTATTATCTCCTATAATTAGCCATTAAAATAATTATCTTATGGACCATTCCACAAAATAACAAACGTAGAATTACCTTAAAAAGGATTCTTAGTTTTTTCTTAGTTTTTTATATTTTTTATACACTGAAAAGGTTTCTCAATGTACTGCACGGAAAAGTCTCATGCATTTGAATACTCGGAAGATATCTCAAGTATCGTAAGTGTTTTTCTTTATCACTTACAATTGTATTTATGAAAAAGCGAGGAAATATTATGTTTAGACATAAAAAAAGCCCTCATAAAGAGGGCTTTTTAACTTAATTAAAAGTTTATGTATTAGCCAATGATTGCTTCTACTGTAGTTACTGCACCTGTAACGCCGTGAGCGTCAGTACCGATTGCTGTATACTCAACGCCTTGTAGAGCGATGAATAGTACGTCAGTTGTACCAGCAACAAATGCCGAACCGTCTGCTGTACCTGAACCTGCAACTGTGTGACCTAAGTTACCCATTGCTGAGTAAATAGAGCCCATGTTAGCCGCTGTCATGTTTGTTAGTGCTAATTTAACGATTGTAGTTGTTGAACCTAGACCGTTACCTTGTCCACCTAGTGTATTTGAATCTGCCATGTTAATTTCTCCTTAAGAAATGTTTATTATTTTAACCGTAAGATAGTATCTCTTGGTTGTTCTGTTAGGGGGTTATGTTACCCTTACACTCTTATTTATCAAATAATGTAGGAAATAAAGATGAATGTTAACGAGTTTTATTGGTCTGTGCGAAGTTTTCTATCTGTGACATATGTTGTTTGTCCCAGTTTGTTTCCTATTGCTTTAGCGCCTCTATAGGCGGCATATGCTCCAGCGGCTTTGACGATTGGCTTATCCCAGATTGATTTAACTGTTTCTTTAGCAGTCTTACTATCTTTGTGCATATAATTGCCACGTTTCTGTAGTTTCAAAAGAGCAGGCATTATCTCTGCAAGTCTTGCCTTTCTACGCATATATTGAACTAATCGTGTGACAACTAGTGCTTTTTGATTTTGACTTAAATTGTCCCAATCTCCTACTAGTCTACGAATTGATTTTAACATACCATCTTGGATGTTAAGATTTCTTTGGTATCTTAGTAAATATCTTGATTCGAATGATGCATCACTCTTATTAGTAGAATAATGAAGTAAAAATCTCAGGATGTCTGCTTTCTGTAATGAAAGTCTACCTTTTGCTATTTCATCTTTTTCATTGTCACCAATATCGTTATCTTTGCCCATCAAACGATTGAGAGCCATATACATATCCGTTCCATTTGTTCTAAAATAGTCAAAGTTTCTATAAACCATAGTACGCTTTGCTATATCACCTGCCAATGGGGCGAAATCATAATCTTTATTAAATATATTCAATATAAGAAAGTGAACAAAAACTAATTCAGCGGCGTCATCTATATTGACATCGCCAGCCATCTTTTTTGTTCTAAACAATCTACTTTCAGATAAAGTATTTACAAGTTTTAATTTTGCCATTTTATTTCTCTTTTACTATTTCCTTACATATATCACTTGCATATGTTTTAAAATATCTAGGTGCAAATGCATGTAAAAATACTGCGCCTACTGCCATTTCCATACGAACAGCAATACCAATTGCATGTTTAAAATGCTGCCAGCGTGTCATGTCTGCCTCTTCCAAATGCAATTTACATTTCTTGCTAAACATCATTATTCCTTTTCTTACATATTACTTGTATTTATCTTACTTTTGGGCACCGCTTGTAACTCTTTTACTATTTGGGTGTCTTTTTGTTGTATGAGTGCTATGGCTCATATCTTTCTTAATTGGTCTAGCACCTTTTTTTCTTGGTACAGTGTGTGGTATTGTTCTTTTACCCATGGTATTATTATTAGTAGTTAAAAAATTATCTCTCTTGCCTCATGTTTGCCGCTGTGAATCCTGCTCTGTTTACCAGTTTCACGTCTTTGTCTATTACGTAACCTTCTCCACCTTTCTCGCCATTTGTACTGGCTTCTATGTCTGCTGGTTGAGAATCTAA
>ENA-ORXF01000577-ORXF01000577.1-marine-metagenome-genome-assembly--contig:-NODE-577-length-25978-cov-16.484283_pt1 | contig 25978 bp, 32 predicted proteins | sample MGYA00237864_ERZ511476 | MGnify/ENA primary metagenome ERZ511476 (study PRJEB26306, sample SAMN06343908) | marine metagenome | isolation source: coastal waters | place: Atlantic Ocean: West Antarctic...
CGGAGTGCCTTGTGAATACAACCCACCAACGATATCATTTGACTTGATGGAAATGATTGGGAAGGAAGTCGCCTACAAGCGTGAAGCGGATAAGATTCTAGATAACTACAGCAAAGTATTGGTGGAGATGATCTGGGCTACCGAGGACATGTGTGGCCATGATAATTCTCTTCAATATTTCAACGAGATTCCCATGAGAGACGAAGATTTGGACTTTTGGTGTCCAGAATACGAAAAACAAGATAACCAGTTGTTGAATTCACTTAATAAAGAGACATAAATCCTTTATTATCTGTAATAACTTTAATATCTTCACCTTCCATATCTGATTCATCTTCACTTTCTTCTTCACTTTCAGTTTCATAATCTTCTTCATCTATCGCCTCAAAGAAGTCTTGTAAAACTGAGAGCAATTCTAATTTTTTATTTTGTTTAGCCCAAATCATTGCGTCTTCCATTTGACTTAATATATTCATTTACTTCCCTTTACTTTTTAAAAGGTTAGTAGCAAAATTTAAATCCGTTTGAATATTCTTAATTACCTTGTAAATTACGGCTGAGGAATTCCCAACATTTGCAAGACTTCCATCGGGTTCTAATATCTGAGTTTGGATATCTGTGATAGTTGTTGGATTCGTTACAGTGAATACTGCTCCTCCTCCACCATCATAATTTATAAAATCGTCCGCAGCCGAATATTTATTGATAACAGCAAGAACTGGTAAGGGATTCGAACTTAATAAATATTGAGAAGTCCCTAGAATATCGGATTTAATCAACATATATCCCCTCAGGGTTTTCCTTGGAAGATCTGTTGCCTGAATAACTGTAGAATTCGTTTGGATAACCGAAGGAGCAAAATAATCTTCGCCTCCAAGAGATATTTCACTTAATGCGAGCGTATTGTAAAGATTTACCCCATATCCATTTACAGGATAATTTATAGAATCCGTAGAGGTAATTAGTGAATTTGTTGTTGTTCCTGATACATTTATTGTTCCATTATTGAATCGTGTAGTAATTGGTTTCACATCACTAATATTAGGATTAAATTGATTATATGAAAATCCTAAAATACCCCAAAGAGAGTCTTTCCACACTGTTTCACCTACACCAAAATCTACGATATTAACTCCAGAATGAGAATCATAAATCTTAAAAGGTTCTAAATTTAAATTTAAGGGGATCTCATGTCCCTGGTGGGCATTCACTATATCAATTGTGCTATATGGTCTCATGGATGGAGACCAAGTATCATAATGAAGTTGTTTATTAATTTTATAAACAATATCTGACGCCTGAGCTGAAGGAGAAGGAGAGAAAAATGTTCCTGTATCGGCAGCAGAAGATCCAGCATTTGCAAAATTACCAACTCTTTCGGGGGTATGTAATCCCGATAATTCAAAACGATTCTCTACTGTATCAAAATTCATTAGAGGACTTGTTGCCCCAGAATAAGTTATATCTAATAAATGACCTTGAAAATCATATCCAGGATAATATTGTTTATTTGAATATCCATTATTCAACATGATTGCCGCATTTCCGTAAGCATTGAAATGATAATCATATCCTATTTTTGTATTGTTCAAGATATTTCGGTCAGCCCCATCAACATTATAATAAAAAGCATCTGGAATCCCACCAATAGGAGCAGTCACAAAAGCAATAGTATTTCCAACCTTTTTAGCAAATCCAAATGCTAATGTTTCATTTGTATCCCCGTTATAATTTTCAGGTGATAAATGAGAAGAATTATTATTAAAATGAATGAATATTGGATGTGAAGATTTATCACCCATTTCAGATGCAACTAGATAACTCGTATTATACATATCGTTCCCCAAAGGAGCAAGGCTTACACCCTGAGTATAAGATCCACCCATATGAAGAAAACGAGCCTCTTCTAAAAATGAACCATTTAAAGAAGCAGAAGTAGTATTATGAGCCGCATATTTACTGAAATCTGTTCCTGTTCCATTTGTAATTAATTCGGGATACAAATCATGCTGAATAGCAAAGAGATCCCTTAATTTTTCTAATACTGCAAGAGACCAAGTAATATTTGTTATTATTTCTGTGTTCCCAGCCGCCTTACTCATTGAAGGAGTTATAAAATTACCATGATAACTAAATGTCGATCTCCCTTTTTCTACTAATTTTGGTCGTTTGAATCCAATGTAGCCATATGAATTTAAATAATCAACTGAAGAAGCATTATAACCACCAGATCCTGTATCAGGAGGATCACCAATTGGAACACTACCATATACAGTCGCATTAAAAAATTCTTTATTTGTGGATCCATTGAATTTTGTGGTTCCAGAAGCAGGAAAGGTCTTGTAAAAAGATCCATTTACCATTAATGAAACTGGAAATTCTGGATCTCTTCTATTTTTCCTGAAACGATCCATTTCTATTGGAGTAGAGGTTGATACTAATTGATCCGTTATTTTTCCAGCAATATTGGAAGGACTATCATATCCAGCATCTACATGAATTGTTTTCTTTTCTCTATAAATATCATAAGGATGACAAGCAGGATCAGAATAACTCGCAGGATATCTTGTCCAAGTTTTAATATCGGCATCACTCCTTGAAGATCCATTCCAAATAATATCTTTCATTTTAAATAATGTAAATCTTTCATTATTATTTCTTATTCCTCTTGCAGTTACTCCTCCGTTCGTTCCAGAGGCATTTTTATATCCATGCTCCTTCACTTGCCAATCTGGACTATACACATGCGAAGCATTTTGTGTATAAGTATTCATTCCTAAAGGAGCTCCGTCGAGAGAAGTCCAATAAGAAGAATTCGTATCCCAACCGGCATATGAAGCTCCTATTGATAATGTTGAAGCATTCCCAAAATTACGAGGAAGTGTAATATATCCCTCACCATTTGTATTTTTGTAATATTCTATCACAAATGAAGCCTCATTATCTCTTAAAAATAATTCCTCGTCAATTGTTTCAGAAGTCTCATTACCATAAGAAGTAGGTGAATCCTCATATCCAACATAAGAATTATTTGTGGTCTGTGTGTATGATATTGTTTTTAGAGAATTTAATGGAGTTCCTTTGAATTCAATAACAGATCCTCCAGCCCCTCGTTCGGAAATATATGCCGAATTTATAGACACGGAATCCCCTATATTTAACTTTAATCCCGACGAAACTTTATTCGTAAAGATCGCAGGATTGCTGTCTCCAAGGGCTGACCCATTTACTTCTTCAGAAGTAAGACGATTACAATCCAATAAGATAGTTTCTTGATATGAAGTCATTTTCTATAATGAGTTCTATATTTTATTTAAGAATTATGGATTAATATTTAATTAAGCAAGTTGTGTCTGGACGTATCCATCAACGAGCGTTGTCAGTTTTGCAAGCTCAATCCAAGATCTTTGAGTATAAGCAGCCTCAGTGCTGAGACTTAAATATTTGTAATAAATCTCAAGACCTCTGGAATTTACCCGCTCATTGCGGTTTAGACGGAAACCAGCCCAACCAAAACGACCCAAAAGACCAGCTCCCGTTGTTGCCCCTGCCTTTGTTCCCTGATTCTGGACATAACCCATGAATTTCTTATTAGTCAGAGCAGTGCCTTCAGCAGAATATTCCTCACGAGTTACCATAGGGGGGACACCCTCAGCCTGAGCCGTATTATGAAAATGACGAGCAGAATTTACAACATCTACCGGGTAAAGAAACCGATCATTGTATTTGATATTGTAAGTCGTAGAACCATTCTCACCAGCAGTTGATCCACCAACATAATTTACTTCAGGAACCATTGCGTGATACTGATTTAAGATACATTTATCATCAGCACCATCCGATTGGAGGCCAGTAATTACTTTTGTAACAATACGATTAGCACCTCCTAGATTACGGATCTGAGTTGATCCCGCAGTCGTCGAGGAAACAGAAACCTTGGAATGACGATAATCAAAATGATTTATAGTAATAACACGATTCTGTTCAGCATAAGCATCCATCATTTCTTGTGGGTAGTAAATATAATCAGCGATGAATTTTACCTGAGTAGTGTCAATACTGTAATTCGCAGTAGCAACTCCAGAAGCAGAACAGGCACGACCTATTCCTAGTTTAGGTTCAAAAGTTAATTCAATTGATACCTGCTCTTTCATCATGTAAAGTGGAAGTTGTGTTTGCTTCAACATTGGGAACAGATCACTTAAAGCTATCTGAAATACAGGACTGTTTTTAATATTAGCCCAATCATTTACTTCAAGATCTCTATGAACCGATCCAAATGTATCATCATATTCCTTACCATTAGATAAACCATATCCCTCAGCCTGAGTATCATTTTCATAACCACCCGAAGTAGTCGCAGTATCGTCTGTTAGAAATTCGTGTGAAATACAACGACCAGACTGAACCTGCTCACGCTGTTTCTGATGTTCGTTTGAGATAAAAAGAGATTTGTAAGCAGTCAGGAAATTATAACCATCAATCTCTTGAAGAGTTTTTGTTCCGACTTTAAGAGCAGCACGTTGAATTAACGATGATACACCAACATTAGGAGGGAAAAAACGATCATTTGCGTCTGGATTTTCTAAAGCAAGTGTTATCTTAGAATGGGAATGTAGGATACCCTTATTTAAAAGGGTAAATCTGCAAAACGATTCACTGATAACGACCGGATCAGTCATTGAAGTTTCTACATCAGTTGCTGTTGTCGTATCCATCGGGGAAACTCGGAGCAAATCTGGGACATTAGGAGGAGCCGATTCTCTTTCAACCATAGTTTCATCATTAGTCGCCATTATTTATAATGATGAAAATAAAAAAAATAAAATTAAATAAAATATTTTTAAATTATGATTATTTACTGAAGGACTTGTAATCCTCCCGGACCGAAAACTAAAGTATTCTTCGCGTGACAGAAAAGGAAGAAAGACTGCGGTGAGTCAGTCGTCAAACCAAGAGCCATGTTTATTCCGAAATTAACTCGCGAGAAATCAACTCCATTATCAGAAATATTATCAAACGCAACTCCAACACCAAATCCAGAACCTCCATCAGCCCAGAATTTATCATAAGTTGAATCATTCGAAAGACGAGTATTCACCGAATTTAACTGAGTTCGTTTGATATCAGCGAATTTCTGAATAGCATCCATGTAATGAAAGATTAACTCAGGATCAATTGTTTTATTTGAAGCATCCGCCTGCTGAAGAGTATTAATATTGTAATCAATCGGGAATTTTTCACCATTACGAGTGAAGAATAGTTCCGTGATATCCGCACTTGAAGCATCAGAGTTGGTAGGATATAAAGTCGCAAGACCATCAAATGTCATATTATTAATATGCGACGAAGGAACAATATTCGCAAATACTCCCATTACCCGTGAAAGACCTAGTTGGAAATTTATAATACCATTCGCGGAATTTATTGTCTGATAATACGAAGAAATGGAATTGTATTCAAATGTTCCAGAAGGTTGGGATTTCATTTTTGTCATTACACTCGGCTCAGGCTCCATTAATTCAGCAACCAGAGAAACTTCCGAAAATTCATAATAACTATCAGTGATAGACGCAGAAGTCACCGAAGCCGAGTGGAACACCTGGGAGTCCGGTGCTAAATGAAGTTCTATCAAAATTCCACCAATAGATTCCTCCATAAGGGGGATCGGGTTTCGTCCATTTAGAAGTCCGCACGGTAAGGGCATACAGAAAGAATTAGCAGTTCCAGATCCAGAAGGAATATTAACTACAGACTCCGTTTGAGCCTTGAAATTAGGAAGAATTAAAGATGTTTCATACTGGTGAGTCATAGCATCCTCCTGAGAATTTGTTACAGGCAAGTAGGAAGCAAGAAAACGATTGTAATGGCGTATGCTCTCTATTGTCTGACCTGTCCGCTGAGATTTAATAGTTAAGGTATCAATCGTAGAATAAACTCCTAATTTATTTGACATCTGTAAAGGACTAGTCGCACTCGTCGAAAGCGAAGCAGAACTTAATCGTGCTAAAAACTTACCACATAATCTTACAGAGTTTCCTAGAAGAAGTCTGTCCTGTTCTCCTAAAATAAATTGGATTACTGGTTGTCCGTTCCGATAACTGATGGATCCATTTGCCGTAACATTTGAAGGCTGAATTTCTACATTGTAATTGGTGCTCATACTTTTATAAGAATAAACTTATAAAAAATTTAAAAAGGAAAATAAAATTTATTGGGTTATCTATCTTTAGACCATGACAACGATACCACCATTCTTGATTTCCATCCGACGAATATGAGAGCAGAAATTCATCCACAACTTATTCTTGACAGGAGCAGTCGCACCAGTGTAATTTACCTGCAAATTAAAGTCTTTACCTCTTGCGTCATAAACAGAATTGCGTCCAAGAGCGAGTGCCCTCCCGATAAAGAAATTGTCCTGGAATGCTAGGAACGAGAGTGGCTCTATATCAGACATAGCCAAACTTTTCTCGGCCTCAATCAGCCACTGCTGGGAAATAGATGTCCGAGACGAAATCTTAGAACAATCAACCTTGCGACTTGGATTAATCTTACCATCATAGATCAACTGATAATCTTGGATTTCATCCGCAATACCGACCAGTCCAGAACGACTTGATCTATTTACTTGATCACCCGATTCATTATTAACCAAATAGGTATTGGAGCACGATAAGGCTTGACGAGCAGAATAAACGGTTGCGTCAGTAGGGACACATATAATCGCAGTCGCACGACTTTCAATTAATGGAAGACGAATATTCGCAACTAGATCCCCCGCTGTTTGAGAATATCTGTAATTAGTAAAGGAACGATAATCATAATTGATAGTTCCACCTTCCTTCATCATACCGAGCATAGATTGTTCATAACCAGTCGGAACTTGAATCTGCTCTACTTGCATTTCAACGTCTGAAACAGTGAAAGTTGGGCTGTATCCAGAACCAGCATTCTCAGCGGTTTGATTGACTATGAAATAACCATTCGCCGGAATGATACTTTCACCCGTGTTGTTCGTGATAGACGTATGAGTAACCTTTATTTTAGATGTTCCGTATGCCGCACCCGAATAAAATTCTAACTGAGTAACCGTTCCAGATCCAGTCAGGGAAGTATTAGTTCGGGAAACAAAAGCAATTTGTTGCCCAACAACCAGTGGGCAAACAGGGAGAGAAGTCTGATTGTTATCTTCACTTAAGAAGAAAGAAGTGGCTGCTGCCCCATTTATCCAGGATCCGCTAGTTGCTCCCGTAGTGTCAGAACCATTTAACGAATGGAATACAGGATTGAGTCCTAGACGACGATTGTTGTTTGTGCTATCCAATTGACGGAAAACTCTCTGGCTGTCTTGTAGTAAAATTTCAATAAATAAACCATCCGTTAAAACTGTTGGAAATACAGCATCATTTGTGAATAGTCCCGTTTGAAGCTGTAATTCACCTTTGATAACCTTGAAATCACCCGAACTGGAAGCAGAAAGAGTTGCGTCGTCGGTCGAAAAAGACGCAGTCTGGGAAGTATTAGCCAGGATTTTATCAAAATAAGGATTGGAAAATACATTACCAGCAATCGTTTTGGAAGTCCCCTGATTACCCCGACAGGCAGAATCATAACCAGTCGCACCATCGGTTAGGACTCTCTTATTATGTAAATTCTGATTCGTTTCATAATCAAACTTTAAAGCAGTTAGAACATCATATCCTTCCAGTTCCTCAAGAAGGGCAGTTTTTCTCCCAGTGAATATTCTCACCGAGCGGATTAAACTGTGTAATCCAGTCTCCGCATCCAACTGAACACGCTGAACCATGCTATCAGCCGTAGCAGTAGGAAGAGCAATAGAAACATTGAACTTTAACTTGGACTGAGATAAATCAACAAATTTGGAAGTTGGAGGGATGAAAATATCAATTTTACCACCCGGTCTGTAATTTAGACCATTTTCTGAGGGAACCGAAACAGAAGTCTGACCGACCTTTACTTTATCACTTGAAACAAAAAAAGAAGACATTATTTTATAAATTTTCAAATAAAATAATTAAGTAAGAGTAAATTTAAAAAGTATCAGATAAATTAGAAGGAACCAGATCCAACTATCTGAGCCTTTACCGATATTGGAGCAGAAGCAACTAGTCCTAACGCAGAATAAGTTGGAGTAACTATTGTAGATTTCGGAACAGGAGGTTTTAGTGTTTTTGAATCATCACTTTTACGATCACTATCCTTCACAAGATCATCTATTCCATCAATTGCTCCACCAATTAGAGAACTTATTCCTCCTAATACTTCTAACGGAGGAAACGCAGTCCCCATTAAATCAAGAGTTGCTCCAGCCATTTGAAATGTATCACCAAATTTCTGAGCTGTATCGTCATTACCATAAAAACTTTTTCCTTTTCCAAGATTATCAAAACCCTTTACTAAATCAGTTACACCACCAAAATCACCTAATGCTTTCGCACCTATTTCAGATACAGTCGTTAAACCAGCCTCACCGACCTTCTCCCCTAATCCAGCAGCACTCAATCCTTTTTTTATAATAGTAGCCGCTCCCGATGAGGTTTCTATTTTTCCACCAGTCTCAGCTATTTTTGAGGCATCCGACGCAACTTGTTCCGCCACAGCAGGTTTCCCAGCCCATTGACCTATTAAAGATTCACCCTGAGACTCGACAGCAGGGGTGGGAGCAGGTAAAGGATCACCACTAACTAATCTTTTTACTGTTGTTCCTATTGTATTTAATCTAGATTCTTTGGAGGCTTGTAAATATCCTGTAAGACCTTTGGATCCAATTCCCTGAACCGCTTCAACTGTCCCTATTCCAGAGTTTAAAAGACCTTCACCCGCTTTACCACCAAATAGAGTTCCGGAAATATCTTCATTTATTTCATCTGTTCTTACTTTTCCTTTCTGATCTTCCAGGGTCTTTCCATAATGATCAAGAGCAATCTGATTTTGAGACAGAATTAAATCATTATGGTTCCTTGTCCGAGCATTGAACGCATCACCTTCCGATAACGCACTTGAATATCCTGAATATTGCGACATACTTTTATAAAGATATTTTTATTTTAATTTTAATCAGGAATTTTATTTTCAACAGATGAAGGTTCAAACATTAATTGATTCCCATTCGCTATTTGCTCCTCAAAATTTCTAAATGCACGAGCTGGATTGGATTGAAGATCTAAATATAAAAAATCATATTGATTCTCCGTTGCCTTGTGATATATCTGTTCAAATTTGGTCTTCCCACCAAACATCCCATTATATTCGAGACTTATCTTCTCGAGTTCAGACATGTTTTGTAAATTCATGCATATGAAGGCATTGCAATTATTCCTAATCGTCGGCCCCAGAGCTTTGAAACTTTGAACAGATATTGCTAATAAACCAACACCATAATGACGAGACCGCGTTACCAGTGAATTCAAATAAGATGATCTTTTTACTGATCCTAAAATATCGTCAAAAAGAAGACCAATAAATGGACGATCTTCATCTGAAAATTGTTTCTGTTGTGTAATTATTCCTCCTAAAATATGATCATCATAACCAACATAAGTATCACAAGCTTTCTTCAAAAAACGACCAGTTTCATCCTGATCAATGGTATTACTCATAATCGTTACATTATCATGAATGTCTTTATAAAAATCATCCCTTAAGAGAAGATTGCTCAGTAATACTGTCTTTCCGCTTTTTGTGGGAGCTACAAGAACCATAATACACGGGAGATCCGGTAAATTATCATGTAAGATCTTCTTAGGTGGAGGTTTTGGTAAAGCCTTCACTGGATAAATAATCGGAACCTTTGGTTGTTTTTTACTCATTATTTATAAGAGTTAGATTTAATTTTTAGAATTTAAATAAATTCATCTGTTTTGCGTGATATGTTTGTGTCTTTACACATTTATCTTTAAATTCGCACAATGGATAATTATCTAAGGCGACGGGGTGATAGCGATATTGATTTTTTATACATCTTTTTTTTATCTTATTTTTGCTCGGATCCCTCATAAATTTGTATCCATTTGAACAAAAAACAAATTTATTATCCTTTAAAATCTGTCCGAAATAATTAAGTATATCTTCATCTGTCCAATGTTGGATAACATCTTTTATAATAATTAAATCAAATCCCTTGGGAATATAATCTTCTCCAATAACTTTGTGATCAAATTTCACCTTTTTATATTTTTTTTTATTTTCATCAATGACACTTTCCACACAGTCGACTCCCAAATATTGTCTGTCCCCAAAATCAATATGCTGTGTAAATTCCCAATCACCACACCCAATATCGCAAATAGTTTTAATATCGTAATCTTGGAGAATATCTTGTATCATTTCAATGTATTTTTTGTTATTTCTTGACATTTTGGAACCCGTTCCACTTCCTCCTCCCCAGATTTTTTTATCATATATTTTAGTGAAAGATGCTTCTGCTCCGCTTACCATTTATAATAATTTATCATAAAAAAATTATGACATACAACTTTATAAGATTCATAAAATTCATTGAAAAAATTGCCTCCAAGGATCATTTTGAATTGTCTGAGGTTGAATCGCATTTTGAATTACACTAATCTTCTTCTGCTCCACAGCGTCTTCAGCTTGTTTTTTTTTTTTAATTTTCTTTTCTTTCTTGCGTTTTGTGTCATATGTTTCAACTGCCCTCAGAACCGCCGTATCAAGATCATCCCTAGTGAAATATCCATTCGGAACTTCATTTACTTTTTTGGGTTTTTGATTTTCATAATCTTCTTGGAGTTTCTTTTCCTTATAGTCTCTCGCTGTTTTGAAATCATCAACTATCTTTTTTTCCTCAGCCTTTTCCTTTTTTTTTAATAATCTTTCCTCAGCATCTTTTTCTTGATCTAGTAATTTCTTTTCTCTTGTTTCTTGGGCTCGGACTTTACGTTTCTCTGCCCCTATTGCTCTTATTTTTGCAAGATGATCTAATTGTTTCTGAGACATTGGTTTCTTCCGATTGTAAGCTCTTTTACCCGTTTTCTTTGGTTCTGGAATTTCTGATATTTGCTGGCTCGTCGCTGGAGGAGGAGAATTGAAAACTTCTTCTTCTTCAACTTTAATTATCTCCTCACCATGAGGGTGCGAAGGAGGATCGAGACTCGGTAATAATTCTTCCTGATCTTCTCCAGAATCATCTTCATTAGAATCATAATAAATTATATCACCAGTATCAGTTGAGATATTCTTTGAAGGATCTTCTTGCACGGCGGGTTCTTTTTTGGGCATTTCAATCGTCGGCAAACTCATTTATAAAAGAAACTTAGATTTAAAAGATAGATAATTAAACTTTATAAATATTATCATTACATTTTAGGAGAAAGTCTGAAATGAAATAGAATCTCAGTTGATCCCGTTAAATCTCTAACAAATGTTTCATTCTTTCTAACTATTTCTGTTGTGAAATCAGTAATTCTTAATTCATCAGTATTATTAAGATCAATATATAATCTATCTTGACTTTGGAAGTATAAAGCTCCAGATTCATTTCCAGCATTATCAAAACGAGGCAACATAAATAGAATCTTGGAAGGATTACCTGTTCCAGCATTAAAAGTTTGAAGGTCTAATCTAGGAGTTCTAATGAATGCCGAACTTTCAGAGGTTAAAAGTGGTCTATGAGGACTCGTAAATGAAGTTCCAAAAGCATTTGAAATACCCGATATTACTGGGAATACCGAAGAATCTGGAAAACCAAGGAGATCTCCAGAATTCGGTTGCCAATTCTGAATAGTCATTCCCTCCATATAAAGGTCACTCGGCCCTCCTATGATAAGACTTTCATATGAAGCCATAACATCTGTATCAATACCCCGATAAGTATGAATAGTTGATCCAAGCACTGTTGTTTCATATTGTCTGAAAACATCGCGAGCGTCTAGGGTTTCAGGCCATGACCTTGCCCCAACCCATTTCTTATGAAGAACTCCATCAGTAGTTGTCACGTCCCTTGTGCAATGAGTAGGCCAATCATTTCCATAATAATTATCCTTCATACTTGCGGAAGTTCTACATTTCCAAGTAATGAGTTGAACTTCATCGTTATCTTCCCATATATCAACTTGGGGATATAATTTCCAACCCGTCTGTGCTAATGGTTTCGGAATTTGACTCTTGAAAGAGGCAGAAGTTGTATTTGGTTTCACAATTACAGATCCATTTTGATCTGATATAGTTAATATTTCATTGGCCATGCTGAACTGAATCTGAGAAACGGCAGAACTTGCTAAAGGAGAACCCGTCGCAAAACAAGAATTAACACCATTGTTCGCGGTTAGTGCTCCGTTATTTTTCTCATAGTATTTTATTTCTTTCATAATTAGAGTATTTGTCCCAGCAGTATCGGGAATACAATGATAAACTTTAACTGTTCCCCCATCTGCCTCAACAGCATATTCATAGAAAGTTGAACCAGCCTTGCCTCTTCCCCCCCCAACGTAATCCATATTGTAATCATAATAAGTTTGTTCATGATCATCTAGATCTACTGATCTCGCTAACCCAACCGTCCAATCCGAAGCATTCGTTTGTGCGACCCCAAAAGAAGCACCACCATTATATAACGACAAGCATCCACCAGTTGATCCTTCTAATTTGAAAGTGATCGCAACCGGAGTATCAGTTCCAGCGATGGAACCATTTGCTGAATCATAAACTCCAGATCCACTCCCTAATGCTTTTTCAGACTTTGTCGGGGGGAGGATTGATCCTGCCACAGACTCAGGAGCAGCAAGTTGGAATTTGAAACTCTCGAATTTCCCAGTCGCAGAATATCCAGGAGTAATAAAAGAAGCAGATCCAGTCTGTCCTGTAGCAGTGTTAATTTCAGGATGGAGTGAATATGCAGAGGCCATCATAGATTGAAATGCCTCCGTAAAATCTTTAATTGGTAATGCTTTCTTGATTGTATTTTCTTGGGGAATAAACCAGTTCATGGAATCTTTTAAACGATACGCAGAAGTTAGTCTTTCACCAAACCAAAAATTAGATGACCTACCTTCACTATAATCAATATTACTTGAACGATTGATTTTAACACTCTCAACAGCAACTTGGGAAAAAGGAGGAATAACAAGTGGATTTGTTAGATTATTCGTGTATTGATAAGGTTTCTCAATCCCTAAGGCATTGGTCTTGTCCTCGCTTGAAGAAGATGTAATTAGCAAACTCATTATTTATAATTACAAGTAATAAAATTTTAATAAGCGGTTAAATTATAAATGTTTCGCACTTCTATTTCTCAGATTGATCGGACTGCTAAAAAAGGAAATAAAAATACTAAGAGGCAACAGACAAAAAAAGTCAGATTGATGAGTAGGCCACATAAGGAGAAGGACTTAACTCCTGATACCTCAAGGACTATTACTGACAATTCTTATCAGTATAGAGATAATCTTAAAGTTGAACCAACTCTTAAAAAGAATAAGAAAGTTAAAGAATCTGATGTTTTTGAATTTTCAAAAAAGAACGAGTCCAAACCTAAAAAATAAACTATATATTTATTTAATATGCTCAATCAAGGAATGAAATGGGCTGATCCTTATCCTTTAATGAATTCATTAGGAAGGTGTGATGAAATACCCAAGGTAGATTTAGAAGATCATTATAAAGGATATCCTACTGGAGTTCCAAAATATGAATCTTATTTTGATGAGGAATATTTCTATGGAGATAGTAATTTCCATAGAAACCCCTTTGAAGATGAAAATGATATCTTTGAAACTAAAGATATATCTAGAGATTATTCATTTGGTATCCTTGGCTTGAAGCGATCAGCATCAGATGAAGATATTAAACAGGCATTCAGGGATAAGGCTCGTGAAACTCATCCTGATAAGGGAGGAGATGCATCACAATTCAAAGAAATTAGAGAAGCATATGAAATTTTAATTCAATAATTCATATCTGCGGGAATATTAAATTCAATATTATCTTAATTCTAAGATAATTCATTTTATACGATTTTATACTTTTTCCAAAATAAAGAGTATATGGAAAAAAAGAGATATACAGTAGAGGCTTAATACTCAAAATGTATAAAAAACGTATAAAATCGTATAAAATACGTATAAAATACGTCTAAAATCGTCTAAAATGGTCTTAAATATGATTATCATTTGAAAGGACGTATAAAAAACGTATAAAAAACGTATAAAAAACGTATAAAATGGTCTAAAATTTGATTAAATTTTAAGGCGTATAAAATACGTATAAAAAACGTATAAAATACGTATAAAACTTAAAAATAAAATATATTATCATTATATAATGGTAAAACTTCACATTGATCCAACTCCTTCAGAATTAAAAGAATACTTTGATTATGATAATAATTTCAAGCAACTCTTACAAGATTACCTTCACAGCACTGAGGTTAATAAACTATTCAAAAAGAGTAAAAACAAAAATAGATCTCAATTTATTCGTCTTATGAAACACCAATTGAAGCAACTTTATGGAGAAGATGACGAAGAAAAGCCAAGGATAATACTATTTAAACAATGGATGGGTAATGAATATGAAATGAAAACACAAAATCAAAAACGTATGATAAACAATTATGATAATGATGAAGTTATTCGCAATCTCCAAAACGAACTAAAATTGAAAGATAAACATATATCTGATCTGAAAAATGAAAATCAACATTATTGTAAAAAGATAAATAAACAAAGAAATGAAATTAAATCTCTTAAAGATGCAGTCGGTGCTGTAAGTCCTTTACCCAGCGAGACAATCCTTATGGAAACTCCATGTGAGATAGCCCCTTCGGTGACCGTTTATGATAGTGATGATGATATCAGTGAAGATATTATTCCTCCTATTACTCTCTCTCCGTTGTATCCTATCGACGAACCCTCTCCCTCCTTCGACTTCGTCTCCACCCAGCAGCAGACTGAATCTTCTAAACATGTAAGTCCTTCCCTTAGGGTAAAGAAAATAGATGAAACCAAAGAACAATTAGCAAAGTTTATAAAAGAAAAAGAATTAGCAGGTGAAAAAAAGAGAAAACTTAAAGAAGAAGGATATAGTTTAGAAAAAAAATACATTGAATCATTAGAAGGAATTAGTGATTTAAATAAAAATAATATTAATAATATTCGCAATGATTATTGTGGAGGTGAATTGGACATTGATGAAGTAGAAATTCAACTAAAAAAAATTTATTATTTTGAGTTAAATAAATTAGAAAATATTCCCTACGTGGATATCACTAGATTAACAAACAAAGCAAACCGATATGTTATGGATTTCAAAGAGGATTGGGAAAATCTGTAAGATCCGTCCTTCTTCTCTCCGAGGCCATTGATCTGCCTGCTACAAACTGAAATAAATTTGATTTAAAATTAAATTATTATATTAAGATAAGATAAGATGACAGATAAACATGAAAAGAGTATTTACACTCACACCCAACTTTGGAAAACTAATAAGAAGGATCTAATTATCCTTTTTCGTAAAATTGAAACGTCTCTTCTTGAGGGTTCTTTGGCTGGAAATGTAGTGGAAGATCTTGAGGAAGATATTGCAGTATTTGAGGCTGAAGAGTTTAAAATGAAAAATACAATTAATGAATTAAATGAAACGAATGAAAAGTTATTGAAGAGAATTAAGTTCTTAGAAGGTTGTAATGAAAACCAAAAGAAAAAACATAATAAAGTTGAAGCATTTTATAGTGAGCCCCAGCAGAAGGAGATTGATAAGTTAAATGAAGATATTGATAAGATAATCCTAGAAAAGGGTAAATTAAAGTCCCAGAATGAATTGATCTCTCAAGAATTAGAAACTGTCCGTGATAAGGATATGACTTGGATTCTTTGTAGGCAACTAGCGGATCATCGTGTTAAAGAGATAAGCGATGAATTCAGTAAATGGCGTTGCGATTCTGCTAATCGTATAAATAAAATCAATGAAGATATGGAAATTGTAAAAAAGGACAACGCCCAGCGTCTCGACGATGTGGCCGAAATGGTTGATGAGTGTAAAAACAAGAATATATGGAATGAAGAGTTAGAAGATCGTCTAGAAAAAAGTAGGGAATTATTTAATAAATTTGCCGGAGATTACACATGTATCATAAATAATCTAAAGTAATTAATCAAAACTTACCAATACTTTATTATTACTCACCGTAGGAGGGAGTATTTTATCTAATAATTTTTTATTTTTTTTATTTTCTTTATTTCTTCTTATATTGTATTCTTTACGGTATCTAACAAGATAATCTTGATCTTGACATTTAGGAATTGATGGATCTTTTTGTATGATATTAATATTGTAATGATTTTTATAGGGTTTAGGTGATTTTCTGAAACCCGATTTACAACATTTTGATGATACTTTTATCATTTAAAATAAGATAAAGAATTTCTTTTAAATAACTGAAGTCTTGATAAAATAAATAAAACAGGATTATTCTGTATAACTGACTTACATGCGAATCCAAAACAAAGAATTGAAATAGCGATATATATTACTGCATCGTCAATAAAAGAGTTTTGGCGGTCTTCGGGAGATAAAGGTCTTATTAATTCGTCTGCGGTAGTAGATAATAAAAACATGGGAGGCATTGATTTCATATAAAGTTAGTTTAAATTTTAAATAGTTAGTTTAAAAAATCATAATTATTTTGTGAGTAATCATAAATGCCGAAGAAAAAGAAAAAGAATACAATATCATCTATAAAAGAACAATCCGAGAGTGATGGTTATCCAAAGATATCTATATTGACTCCAATTTATGACCGAAACAAATGGCTTCCATTAATGATTGCGAATTTAAATTATTTCAATTATGATAAATCCAAAATGGAATGGTTCATATTAGATTCGAAGGATGGTGATTCTGATATTCGTTTATTTTCAAATGATGATGAGATCCAATATATTTCTCAATTAATTCATCCAATAAAATTAAAATATGTTTATAAGCCTGAAAAAATGACGATAGCTCAGAAAAGAAATTACTTAACAAAGAATATGAGTAATCCATGGTTTGCGAATTGTGATTCAGATGATGTTTATCTAGAATCTTATCTAAAATATTCAATAGATGAATGTCGTAAAAAGAAAGTTCAATTGGCTGGTTCAAATCAAATGATTTTCATTCACCCTCATCACGATTGGAAGATCTCTGCGATCCAATGTTCTTCTGAACGTCAGATCCATGAGGGAACATTTGTTGGGACAAAAAAGTATTGGAGGTCTATGAATGGATATGCCCGCCATGATAAAAAAGGTGAAGGAGCTTCAATGGTTGATGGTAATGAAAAAGGAATTGTGATGACTGAGTGTAAGTATTGCATGCTGTGCGTTTCACATAACCACAATACTTGTTCGAAAGAGATGTTTTTAGAGGCAAATGTTCAGGAGGGTGAAGTATCCGGAATCAAGGCTGATATTCTCAAAGAGATCCTCAAAGAAGAAATTAATTTAGGAAGGGACGATCAAGCTGAATTCATGGCTCCGGAGGGAGGTCTAGAAGAAGAAAAAAAACCCGATGTTTAGAAATAAAAAGTTAGTTTCATTAAATGGAAAATCTTAAAACGCCTCGTTCAATGCCTGAGAATATTGATGATTGGAGTGGAGAGATAGAGGAGTTATTAAGTGAATGGGGTGAAATTGCGATGTGTTATCAATATCTTCATAATTATTCTCAAAGGAAATACAAAAAGAAATATCATAATTTACAAATTCCAATAATTATATTATCAACTTTGACGGGAACTGCGAATTTTGCTACAGATTCATATGTTCCAAAGGATTATCAACAAGGGTTTTCGGCGGGGGTAGGATCTCTTAATATTTTTTGTGGTATTTTGGGAACATTATTATCCTTTTTAAGATATAGTGAAATATTTGAAGGACATCGTATTTCTGCCTTGGCTTGGTCAAAATTAGCAAGGAATGTTGAGATAGAATTAAGTCTTCATGATAAAAAAAGGAAACCTTGCCGAGATTTCTTAAAAGTGTGTCGTTCTGAATATGATAATTTATTGGAGAGTTCTCCAAGTATTGATTTAGATATCATACGAATATTTAACAAGAAGTTTGAAGGTAAATATGAAAATGTTAGGAAGCCTATTATCTGTAATGGTCTCAAAGCAATTATTCCTTTTCGCGAAGATTTTATTAATAAACCGATTGAACCTGAAGCCGAACCCGAACCCGAACCCGAACCTGAAGCCGAACCCGAACCCGAACCCGAACCTAATGATTTAATTTTACAAAGGGATAATCCTTGATTTATAAAGAACTGCCCTAGTCCGAATCACTGTCCAATTCAGAATGCGTGTCGTCATCAATATCCGATTCGTCCTTTACTACAATAAACCTCACATTACGCTTACGCTTGATTTCATTCAACTTCTCCTTGAGTTTATGGTTTTCACTCTCGAGTTCCCGAAGTTCTTTATTCTTTTCCTTGTTTTCTTGTTTGAGTTTTTCATTCTCTTTTTGGATTTTAATAATTTCTTCTGCCCCAGGAAGTTGTGATATAGCATATCTCATCGCCCCCTTCACAGTCTCCTCAAGTGTCTCCGGCTCGGTCTCCGCCTCGGTCACATTCCGCTTAGAATTGTTCATTTTATTTCTCTTTTATATGTCACACAGAATAAGTGGGCTATAGTATTATTCTTACAATACAAATCAAATTTTCAAGCGTTTATCTAAAGAAATAAAAATCTATATAAATTTATATGACATATTTATTATCTATTTTGATCCCAACTCTTTTAGAGAGACAAGTAAAATGTTCAAAACTTCTTATGGATATTTATGATCAAATAAAACGTGATAATTTAGAAGATCTTATTGAAGTAATTTCAATGAATGATAATAGAACTGTAAAATTATCAGAAAAAAGGAATACGATGCAAAAATTAGCCCAAGGGAAATATTTCATGCATCATGATGATGATGATACTTTGGCTTTAGATTTTTGTAAGACCGTAATTGATTTCATTAAAAATATGAAAGAAGAGGTTGATGTGATAAATATAGAACAGAAAGCATTTATTCAGTCTTCACCAAAGTTAGGAAGTCCTTTGAATATTTTCGTAGTTAAGAGTGATCTAAGGGAAACATTTGAGTTAAGGGAAATAGGCAGTCAAGTGTCTGATAAAAATAATGAAAAAGTTTATAAACGATTCTCTTGGCAGTGGTCGTTATGGAATAGAAATAGATTTCAGCATGTAATGAGAAGTGATATTGATAAAAATGCTTGTGAAGATCAAAATTGGTTAAAAAGAATTCAATTAGAATATCCTGAAACCCAGGCTTGGATTAATAATCATATTCTCCATGAGTATCATTATGAGGAAGGAGTTGCTGGATCAACTTGTCAATAAAAAGATAGATTTTTGGTATTAATATTTTCCGATCATTCTATGAAATGTTGGTGCCTCTGCCATTCTTCTTCAGACATTCGCACCAATTCGCCTGCATCATGCTCGTTATAAACCCACCCATGATCTTGAAGGAAGTCTGTTAATTGGTCTCCGTCAATCTGTCCCATTATCTCTGCGTATTTGAAGTTTTCCTCTTTGAGTTTGACGTTCTCCTCCATAAACTTAATCATATTTGTCTTATTGACTTCATTCTCGGCCTTAACGATATCCAGAGAGACTTCGAGAGCCTTGTTTTCTTCTTTGAGTTCCTTAATCTCCTCTTTGAGTTTGACGTTCTCCTCCATAAACTTAATCATATTTGCCTTATTGACCTCAAGCCCGTCGCTGATCACCTTAACGATATCCAGAGAGACTTCCAGAGCCTTGTTTTCCTCTTGGAGTTTCTTGATAGAAGCGATAATATCCCCGTTTCCCCCGTGGTGATCTATGCCGAGTTCTGTTGCTACTTCGCAGAGTTGGTCGTCCTCGGTCAAGGAGCTCGCCGCGGCGGCGGCTGAGGCGAGGCAGGCGTTAAACTGATCATCGGTCATTTGGTCGTCCATTATCTTATTGTGTTATTGTGTTATTATTCTTTGTTAAACAACAATCAAATTTTTGTTTTAGTTTTTATTTCCGTAGTAATAGTAAAGTATGAATAATCTAGTGAAATCAATTAAGCATGTTCAGGTTAATAAAATATCATATAGTCCCTCTCTTTTCCGAGCTGTAATTACGTATGAACCTCATTCGACACAATATGATGAGAGTGATGAATTGGAAGATCAGAAGAATATTATTAATAAATTACTAAATAAACATTGGTTTGTTGTTCCGAAAAGAGTATGTGAAATGGAATCATTTGCGACTTTATCTTGGGTAAATAATCCAAAAATTTGATTTTTTATTGAAGTGTTTTAGCACTTAAAGAAAAAGAATAAAAATGACTACTGTTCCGGAGAATATGCCCTATACTTTTGAAGAAGTTTCCAAATGTAAAGATATCAGCACAGAGAAAGTAAATTCAGATTATCAGAAGTTAATTAAATTCCAAGCAACAACCAATCCAAGAAAGTTTTGCGGAAATCCATGCCTTTATAAATATCAGCTGGTGAATCTTCTTAATTGTAGGAGAGAAAATAAGAACTATAAAACATTAAAAGAATGGTTTGATGAACCCAGATATAAAGAGAAATTATGGAAAGATACAATTAAGAGAAACAGACGCGATAATTCTCTTTATCCAAATCCTACAGATGTTTATGAAGCCCACAGATTAAATAACGGAGCAATAGTCGCATTCAAGGCTTCCACAGCGAAATATCTATATAAGAAATACAATGCGACATCTGTCCTTGACCCAACTATGGGATGGGGAGGACGAATGTTAGGAGCGACCTCATTGGGAATTAAATATACTGGATTTGATACAAATATTAATCTTAAAGAGGGTTATGAAAATATGATTAAAGATTTAGATCTAAAAAATGTAAAACTCTATTGGAGATCGTCTTTAAATGAAGAAATAATAAAAACTTTAGATTACGATTTTGTTTTAACTTCTCCACCCTATGTTAATTTAGAACGATACGAATATATGGATCTTTGGTCAAATGATGACGAATTTTATGATGAATTTCTAATTCCTCTTATGTATTTAACCATGAAATACCTAAAAGAAGGAGGTCATATGTGCTATAATATTTCCCCTAAAATGTATGAACAACTTATGAAAAGAGGATGTCCGCCGTGTAATATGAAAGAGGATCTTCGCCAACAACTAGGAAAACAATTCAAAACAAAGTCACAAGACTATATTTATATATGGAATTGATTGAAGCAAATTTGATTATTTTACAGATTATTAAAATTATATCTAAGCGATAATATGAATAACATTGGATCATCTGCACATGACGAACCTGAATTAATTTGCGGAATGAATAAGATAATTAATCACATGAAGAGGTTGGAAGAAGAGATCAATAAACTAAAAGAAGAAAACAATAATTTGAAACAAAATGAAAATGTTCGTGAAGATAAACTCCAGGAGGTAATATTGGAAAACAAACGATTATCAAATAAATAAATTAATCAAAAGAAATTTTATAAATTCCGCTCTCTATTGTAAATCTATTAGTTAATTTTCTTTTATTAATTTTTTTTAGTTCCAGATCTTTTTTGACTTTTGTTGAGACCTTAATTTCAATTTTAGTTCTAATTTTCAAATCTTGATTAAGTTCTTGTATTGCTCTGCGACATGTAGGGATATCGCAGTGATTAGCAACAAGAAGACCTTCTTGATATAATTCCTCGACACTCATAAAAGAAGATCCTCCAAGTAAGAATCCATTACGACAATAATGAATAATATATTTAGCTTTTTGTATCATTTCTTGTTTTCCTTTGTAATTTAATTCACAATTATCTTTTGGATTAGATATGAGTTCAAACATATCTTCAGTATCCATGATATCAGGGTAATGTGAAGACCAATCAATTTTCAAATTATCTTTAAGAAGTAATAATATTGATTCAGATAAATTCTTTTTATTAAGATCTCTTGCATCTTCAATAGGTAATTGGTAAGATTCACATATATCAAGAAGATCTTTTTTATTCCATGTTTTATGAACAGCCATTTAAAGAGAACAAATAAAAAAATATCTAAGTTTTAAACAAATGAATTGGATTACTTTGAAAGCCTTATTTTCAGTTATTATTTGGAATATTTTCAAGTGTGGAACTTGTCACCGCCTTAAAAGATCTTCTACTGAGGAAGAAGAAATAATAGAGATGGAGGCTTGGAGTGCTCGGTTAGTTATTCCTCCTTCCGAAGATTCTAGAATCTTAGTATTGAAAATAGGTGAAGAGTTTAAACAAGAATAAAAAAATCTAAATATAATTATAATGGTGAAATGTGCATTTTGTGTTCCTTCAACGACAAGAAATCGTGATTGGGAAAGAGTTGAAGATACATATCTATGGAAGATCTTATTTAGTTCTCTCGAGAGATATACCCCTGACCATGATATAACTGTTTTTGTAGGTTACGATGAAATTGATCCAATTTATTCACAAGAAGAAGAACGAATGAAACCTCAGGCTGTTTTTAAGAATTTCAAAATTGAATGGGTTGTCTTTGGAAGTGAATATAAAGGTAAATTAAATCTAATTTGGAATAATCTTGCCGATATATCATTAAGAAGAGGTTTTGAGTATCTGAAGATTTTAGGTGACGATATAAGATTACCCAATGATTCGTGTTGGTTGGGTTGTTTCATAAATAAATTAAAGAAAAATGAAAATATTGGTTTCTCTGCTGGCTGGAGCAATAATGATGAAATTCCTACTCAGTTTTTAATTCACAAAACTCATATAGATATTTTCGGGTGGGTTTATCCTCCTGAGATCCCAAATTATGGCGTGGATGACTGGATGTATCTTGTTTATCCCGAAAAATATCGTAATTGGTTACGATCTTATCCTTTACTGAATGTTGGGGGGAAACCTAGATATGATATTGTATTTAATGAGGCATTTGTAAAAGCAATTGTATCAAGATATAAGTCTAAATTAAATAGATTTTTATCTCAAAAATAAAAAGTTAAATAAATTAAATGTCGGGATTAGAAATGATACATCAACTAAATCGCCCGAAACCGATAGAAATCATATGTTGGAGAGTAGATCAGTTAGAAGATAAATTTAAATTAATGAAAAGTGATATGGAAAGTTTAAAGGAAACAATAAATAGTCTTCAACAACAAGTGAAACATGATGAAGATCCTGTAATGGTTAATAAACCGACAACAGGATTAGATACTCCTGGATGGTTTTGGTCATAATTTACGTATAAAATTTCAAATTTTAATCTATAAGAACTTATATAATAAATGACTGAAGGTAAGATTTACAGAATAGTTGCTGCTCATACAAATGATATTTATATTGGATCTACTTCTCTCGAATACCATTCACAGAGGATGGCTTGTCATCGTCAAAATGCTAAAAAGGGAATTGGAAATTATGGTGATCTTTTTATTGATATGGAAAATTCTCCTCCTTGGATTGAGGTTTTGGAAACATGTGATGTGAGTCATAATGATGAACTAAGAAAAAAGGAAAGGAAATATATTGAAGATGAGACAAATGCGATTAATGTTCGGTGTGCTTATCTGTATCCAGAGGAAAGGGAACAAAGAAGAAAAGATTGTATAAAGAAATATCAGGCAAGTGATAAGGGTAAAATCGCTACGGCGAAGTCTTATCATAATACGACAGTAAAGAGATACAAGGCTAAGATCATTGAATTAGAATTAGAACTCAAAGATCAGAAAGAAAAAACTCTTTATTGGAAACATGAAGTAAGTCAAAGATTGAAAGAACTTCAAAAAAAATTACAAGAAATTGAATTAAAATCAGCATAAGAGTAAATGAGTATTAATCATAAATTTTATATTTCATTAGAGAAGGCTGTTGATCGTCAAAAGAAATTCATAGATAAGGATTTTATAATGTGGAAAGCAGTTGAAGGATCTTCATTAGATTATGAATGTGAATCATGTAGGAGAATGATTTCTTATTACAACATAAGAAAGACCCCTCAGCATCTTAACAAGACTGCATGTTTATTATCGCATTTAAGTTTATTAAAATATATTGGGGATAATAAACTAAATAATGTTTTGATCGTAGAAGATGATGCGATTCAGGTAAATGATTATCCTGAAAGTTTTCCTCAAGATTGTTTAACTTATCTTGGTGGTTTCATGAGTAATAAAAAGATTACTGATAATACCATAATTGAAATTGATCACAAAGAGGGAATAAATAATCTTAATCTAAGTAAATACAGAATAATGATGACTTTAGCCTATTATATTCCGAGTTGGGAAATAGCCCGTGATATCTTTGATAATATAATGAAATTAAAACGTTGGAGAGCCGCAGATGTGATAATCCCTAGCGTAGTTGATAAAGTTTCGTATCAATATCCTGGATGTTTCATTGAGGAAGATGTTCCTTCACAGATCTGTAATAAGAAGATTCATAAACATCCGAATGAATTTTATGAATGGGTTTAAGTGATGAATAATAAAATCTAAGAATGAGTAAATGAATATACTTCACCAAATATATTTTGATTTAGGAAAAGGAAAGACTCTTAGGAAGATTTCAGATTTTGCCTTGTGTTATGATAAGACTGAGGTATTTTGTAAGAACAATAATATTCAACATAAGTTATGGACTGAAAAAGATGTAGAAGATCTTCTAATTGATTATCCTGAATATTTAGATCTATATGAAAGTTTTAGATATCCCATTCAAAAGATTGATTTTGCAAGAATTCTAATTTTATACAGATATGGTGGGATGTATTCTGATTTAGATATTTTCCCCTTTCCTAATGATAATATAGATCATTTATTCGAGAAAGAGTTTTGGATAAGTTGTTGGTGGGAAAACCCTAAACCTTACAATGCTCTGTTAGGATCTAAAGCCAATAATCCACTTTTAAAAGAAATAATAACTCATATGAAAGAATCAGTTGAATCTAAATCCAAGATGAAGATCTATGATACTTGGACTGCACGATATGTTTTTCAGACGACAGGACATCATTGTATTCATAGGGTTTTAAAAAGGAATAAACTAGATAAAAATTATTTACCAATAGTTTCAGTATGGAATAATCTGAAAGAGATTTCAGTATGTGTGCCTGATAACAAGGCTCTATTCATGGACTATTCTTCTTCAGTATGGTATGAGAAATAACTTATTTTTTCCGAGGACAAATTAGAAGACCTTCTCTATCCCCATGTGCGTCAATATCTCTTAATTTAATCAGTATAAGAATACTACACGCAATTACGTCCCAGTCATCACTTGTGGGTTGTTTTAATAATTTATCATACCTAATTTTTTTAATGAATCCCCTATAGAATTTAATTTGTGAATTTATAGACCATCCTGCCTCGAAAGCCTCTCTCATAACCTTATTTCTCATTTCCTTATAATTTCCATAAGATCTTTCACCGAGTGGTCTAGAACAAATCATTTTATTACGATAAAAAAAGTTAATTGATCCTTGTGATCCCTGTCTAATCATGTAAGTTAATTAAATCCATAAGATACTTTTAAATATGTCGGATCAGTCGTTAAAATGATTAGTCAGACGAAAGGCGGGAGAGGTGGAAATAATTCCACGGGTTCCCACCATAGGGTGTCTCCCACCCATACCACTCAATCCTGTCCAAACCTGCTTGCGCCTGAGCGACGTGAAAGTTATAGCGTTTGTTCCCTGCGTCGCTTTGGTCATTCAAGTCAAACTCCAACTGAGCTTCCTCCCGCTCGTCCATATCACGAACAAGCATTTCCACCGACCCCTTCGTTAGTTTGTTAGACATAGAGAGGTTGTTGAAAACATCTACCGTTGTGAAACATGTGATTTTCTCACACGCAACTTGGATTTCCTTCAAACACGGCATTAGGGCGGTCTTGTGGGCGTTGCGACCGCCGTCAGCTTCTTTAATTATCCGGATAATTAGGTCGTTGGGC
>ENA-ORXF01000583-ORXF01000583.1-marine-metagenome-genome-assembly--contig:-NODE-583-length-25908-cov-8.722930_pt1 | contig 25908 bp, 13 predicted proteins | sample MGYA00237864_ERZ511476 | MGnify/ENA primary metagenome ERZ511476 (study PRJEB26306, sample SAMN06343908) | marine metagenome | isolation source: coastal waters | place: Atlantic Ocean: West Antarctic...
GCAAGATGGAAAGAGCTGGCGAGCAACTGTATCCTAAAAAGATAACTAAAAGAATAAGAAGTTTTTTCATAATAATTGACTACGACTGAAAAAAATTAAACTTTTTAGAGGATATAAAAAAGCTATTTATTATCTAAAACCCTAATTTTATCGTTTACTTTTTTCTAATAAAACGATATCAAAAGTTGAATTCAAAGTTACTTTTCCGTCTTTAACTTCAATTATTTGATTTGAATAAAAATCACTTACTGTATCACCATTTTTAAAAACTGATGAAACATTCAATACTTTATTTCCTTTTGATAAATTTATACCCGCAATTATTTTGTCCTCGTTTCTAATTCTTGAAAAAACCAATCCATTATCTTCAGAAATTAACTGGTGCTTTCCTGCTCCTACTGCCATATGGTTTGCTCTAAACTGCCCTAATTTTTGCCAATGTTGTAAGATTTTTTGAGTTTCTTCTTTAGTTTTAATATCATTCCAATTCATAAAAGAACGCAAAGTTGCATCACCAACGCTATTATCAATCGTTAAACCTCTTGCAGATTCATCACCATAATAAACCTGTGAAGTTCCAGGAGTTAACAATAACATGGTTGCCGTTTTGTAAGGCATTTTTCTTTCTTTATCAAAAGGCTGACCATCATCATGTGAAGTCATATAATTTAAGATTCCATAACCTTTTAATTCGTTATGTAAGATAGCATCATATCTATGGAAAATATCTTTTTTAGCCATTTGCTTTACATTCCATTTTAACTCAAAATTGATTAAGCTATTAAATGCCTTATCAAAATAATTTACTTTTTTGTCTCCAAAATCATACGATTTCCCATGTGAAATCGAGTAATTATAGACTTCTCCTACCAAATAAAAATTGTTATTATCTAGCACTTTATCTGAGTTATTTTTCTTGTATTCCGCAAAAGCAACATCACATTCTTGCTTCAATTCTTGCCACACAAATTCTTCTGTATGTTTTACAGTATCGACTCTGTACCCATCAATTCCGAATTCTGTAATATAATCTGTGAGCCATTTTATGATATAAAAACGAGGTGCTCTTGGATGTCCTGTTCTTGCAAAAAAATCATCTAATTCTTTAATTTCTTGCTCGTATCGTCCTTCTGCTTTCCATTTTGCAACCAGTTGTGGCGGTAATGCTACAATTTGATTACTTTCCGTTTTAATGTCTGGTAAATTTTTAACTAACGTACAAGAAATGGTGTGTTCATAATTATCATAAGAGCATTGTGGTGCTGTTCTTACCCAATCGGAAGGCCAAACAGCATCTTTTGCTGTCACAGGTCCTGTATGATTAATAACAGCATCTAATAGCACACGAATTCCGTTTTTATGAGCAACCTTTACCAACTCTTTTAAATCTTCTTTTGTTCCGTAATTTGGATCGATATTCGTCCAATCTTTAGTCCAATAGCCATGATAACCATAAGTTAATCCTGTTCCTTCATCGGTCCCTCCATGAATTTGTTCTACTATAGGCGTCATCCAAATAGCATTTATTCCTAAATTAGTAAAATACCCTTCTTTAATTTTTTGAGTTATTCCTTTAATATCTCCACCTTCAAAATCTCGTAATTTTCCAGTTTCTTGGGTTCTATTAAAATTGACATCATTTGAAGTATCTCCATTATTAAAACGATCTGTCAATAAAAAATAAATATTTGCCCCTTCCCACACAAATTCTTTTTCAGCAATCTGTATTTCAGTTTCTCTTCCTGATGAATTTTCTTTACAGCTAAAAATGGATATAAGGCAAACAAAATAAAGGACTTTTCTCATTATTATTTTACTAAAATTTTATATTGAAAAGCGCTAAAACCAATTGCTTCATCATTCCCATTTAACTCAAAATACTCATTTGATAAAACATCTTGATACTTACCTTTTCTTGAAAGACTAAATTTAGTTGAGTATTTTGATAAATTTGCAATAAATAAAATAGTTTTTCCATTTTTTGACCTTTCCAAAGCAAACATATTATTACCAGCGTCTAAAACTTCAAAGGTCGCCTTTTCTTTCCCTCCATTTAAAGCAGCATTTGTGTTTTTCAATTTTCCTAATTCCTTTAACAGAGCAAACGATTTTCCCTTTAATTTTGGAATAGAATCTTTCTCGAAAAACTTTAAACGGTGACTTAAATCATACTCTTGACCAGAATATATTAATGGCATACCCGGAAGCATATAACTTAATGCAGTTAGTATTTCAGCCCTCTCTCCCATTCTTTCTTTTATAGTCCCATTCCAAGAATTTTCATCATGGTTGGTCACAAAATTCATAAGAATGTCATCATTTTCATAACGTTCACTGTAGGTATTCTTGATGTATTCCTTTAAATTTTCAATACTTTTTTCACCTTTAGCTAAACCATTAAATAAATGATGTCCATCCCACGCATACGCCATATCAAATAAATTTCCTTTTAACAATTCCGGTTCCCAAGCTTCAGCCAACATGAAAATCTCTTTTTCTGCTCTTAATTTAGGAATTGCCTTTTGCCAAAATGACGCTGGTACAGAACCTGCAACATCACATCTAAAGCCATCAACATTCTCTTTATGTAACCAATATAGCATATCAGAAATCATAGCTTCTTGCAACTTTATATTGTCATAATTTAAATCAGCAACATCTGTCCAATCTGTATCTTTTGGATACGTTACTTCTCCTTTTTCATTTTTCGTGTAAAAATCTGGATTGGTTTTTAACCATTTGTGATCCCAGCCTGTATGATTAGGTACCCAATCTAGAATTACATAAATTCCATTTTTATGAGCCGTTTTTATCAACTGTCTAAAGTCATCAATTGTACCAAACTCTGGGTTGATTTTCGTGAAATCTGAAACTGCATAATAGCTTCCTAAATATTTGCTTTGCTCTTCTTTAGGAAATTCTGAAGCAAATTTACTATCCACTCCACCAGTTGCTTTTCTCTTGGTTTCAGAAATTGGAAAAATCGGCATTAACCAGATAATTTTAACGCCTAATTTTTTAATTTCAGGAATGTCTTTTGTAAATTCTTCAAATGTTCCTTCGGGTGAATATTGACGGATATTTGCTTCATAAATTACAGCTGTTTCTAAATCTGAATTAGAAATTGATGGGAATTCATTTGAGCTAATTGTAACTTCTTTTTTTTCTTTCTGACAAGAAAAAAAGATTCCTGAAATTAAAATAAATGAAAATATTTTATGCATTGCTGTTTAATTTAATGTTATTTTAATTTTTAATTCTTTCTCTATATTCCATTTTAAAGGAAGCGTTAGCTTATTCTCTTCGGATGAAATTCGTTTTCTTTTCCCATTAACTTTTATTTTTTTAGGATTCCAATTAATATTATGAATGATTAATGTTATTTCTTTATCCGAAGATTTCCAATGATCACCAAACTCCGCGTCAAAATTGATTTCTAAACATCTTTTAGTGATTGCTGCTTCAAACGCTAAAATCTCGTATTCCCCTTTTTCATAAGCATTCGAAAGTAACCCATTATCAGAATACATTTCTCTTTCACTTTTCTTTACAGAAGCGTCAAAATAATAATGAATTTCTAGATTATTTCCATTGTAACCATCTGTTGTTTGCACTAATTTTGTCATCGGAATAAACGCTCCTGCTTTCACATAAGTAGGAATTGAGTTTTCTTCAACCTTTACAATTTTCGTTTGTCCGCCTTCAATTTTTTCATCCGTATAAAAATGAAACCAATTGGCCGTTTTAGGAAAATATATTTCTTTTAATTTTACTGAATCTTTTAAAATTGGTGTGATTAAAAAATCTTTTCCCCATAAATAAGTTGCTGAATTTTCCATCAATTTTTCGTCATCTTCTTCAAAGAAAATAGGACGCATTAAAGGAGTTCCTTTTTGATTATTTACGAATGCTAAATTGTAATTATAAGGCAATAATTTGTAGCGTAACTCAATAGATTTTTTGGCTAACCTCATCGTTTTTTCACTTCTAAAAACAGGTTCACTTGCCACTTCTTCTTGCGCGTGTGGTCTAAAAACGGGTTGAAAAACGCCATATTGTAACCATCGTGTGTATAGATTATCATCTAAATTAGCTCCTGCAAATCCGCCTAAATCAGAATGCATATAACCCAAACCTTGCATCCCCATTTGTAAAGCAATTTCTGGCTGAGATTGCAAACCTCCCCAAGTTCTATTTACATCTCCAGACCAAGGAATCATTCCAAAACGTTGAGAACCAGAATAGCCCGCTCTCATTAGAATAAAAGGTCTTTCATTTGGAAACTCTTTTTGATATCCTTCGAAAATTAAACGTGCCCAATCATGACCATAAATATTATGAACCTCGTTTGCAGAACCAGCTGCGTGTTGTACCCAATCCGGATGTACTTCTGGCTCGCCTAAATCTCCCCAAAGTCCTTTTGCTCCAAGGTTTAAAATATCTTTATAAATGTCCCAAAACCAATCTCTTCCTTCTTTCTTGTAAATATCTACAATCCCTGTATTTCCAAAATAGAAATCATATTTTGCAGGGTTTCCTATTGAATCTTTAGCCAAAATATCTTTATCTACAGCTTCTTTCCACTTTTTTGAAGTCGTTAAAACAAATGGTTCCGAAATTAAAACAGTTTTTACACCCTTATTTTTTAAACGCGAAATCATTCCTTTCATATCTGGGAAAGAATCTTTATAAACTTCAAGATTTCCCATCGTTCCTTTAATCTCTTTTCCAAACCAATACAAGTCTAAAATAATTGCGTCTACAGGTATTTTTTCTGACTTAAATTTCGCTATTGTTGCTTCTGTTTCCTTTTGAGAATGATACCCAAATCTACTTGAGAAATTACCTAAAGTCCATCTTGGAAGCATAGGTTGTTTCCCCGTTAAATCGGTGTAATTATTTACTAAATCCATCCAAGAATCACCCACAATAACTTGATATGTTTTACGTCCAGAAATAGTTTCATAAGTTAAAGAATTGTCTTTTTTACTATCTAAATCTAAATAACCAATAGGTGCATTATCAAAATGAATCATGTATTTTTTTGATGAAATTACAATTGGCAATGTAAAGTTCATCAACTCTGAATGTGTTTCATAACCGTAATCCGCTTTGTTGTAAAGTTGCAAACGAAAGCCTCTTCTATTCATTCCTAAAGCTCTTGCTCCTCCTCCATATAAAACTTCGCCTTCAGTGAGGTTGAATTGTATGGTTTCTAAATCATTAATTTTTCGATATCCTTTTTTCTCTGAAATCACTTCTTTTCCCTTATAGAAATAAGAAATTTTAAACGGATTTTTTTGAATGCTAACAGTAATTCCTGAAGTTTTAAATGTTATTATATTCTCTTCAATAATAAATTCAGGAAATACAAAAACTGGTTCTAAGACTACTGCATGAGATTCAGTATTAAATATTTCTCCTTTTGGAATAAATGTTGTCTCAATTATTTCAGGTGAATAAGCAACTATTCTATAGTCTCCATCATTCACTTTGACTTCTACAAGTCGATTATCATTCATTTTTGCGCTAATAAATTCACGCTCTTTTATGGCCTCTGGAAATAACCAAAGTATAGTCTCTTCAAAATTAGTTCTCCACAGTTCTTCATTGTGCTTTCCTTCTGGAACAACTTTAGATTTTATATTTTCTGAGGCAAACCCTTGATCTTTTAAAGCAGCAACCATAATGTTCATATCCTTTACTGTCTGATTAATTTCTTCGTAGGCTGTATTCCCCCCTTCCTTTCCACCTGCTAAAAAATACATTTTTGTATCTTTTATATTTCCATTTGTTTTAGTAAATTCATTAACTTCTGGTGAGAACCAAAATGCTGGTGAAAACACACCTATTTTTCCAAAAATTTTCGGATATTTTAATCCTGCATAATGCGAGATTAATCCACCCATTGAACTACCAATAATGGCTGTATTACTTTTGTCTTTTAAAGTTTTGTAGTTACTATCTATATAAGGTTTTAGAGTTTCAATAATAAAATCTAAATACAAATCGCCTTTTCCTCCACCATATTTTTCGTTTTTCCAAGGAGAATATTCATCTAGTCTTTTTGACCCTCCATTATCAATACCAACGACAATTAGTTTTAAGTTCTTTTCTTTAACTAATTTATCTAGTGTTTCGTCTACGTTCCACTCTCCATAATTAGATGTGCTGCTATCAAAAAGATTTTGACCATCATGCATGTAAACTACAGGATAAGACTCGTTAGATGTTTCGTAATCTGGTGGTAAGTACAACCAAACACGACGCTTTCTGTTGAGTTGAGGCATCTCAAAATTTTCTGATAAAATAGAAATATTTTTACTTGCTGTAGTTGCTTTTTTAATTTCAATAAGATTGTCCCAGCCAACTATTTTAACTTTAAGCGTATCGTTTTGTTGATTAAAAGTATGCGAGCGATTATCAATTGCAATACCATTTTGAGCACACTCTACAGATTCCCAAGAGCCTTGAGTAAACTTAAAATTAATTTGTCCTTCTGCTTTAGGTAATGTAATGGCATAGATACCATTTTTATGTTCAAGTTGATATTTTTTTTCACCTCCAGACCAACCTTCAAAATCTCCTGAAATAAAAATTTCGATATTTTCAGGTGTATTTTCTGGCACTTTATCAACAATAATAGTTACTTGTGCAGAAACACAAAATGAGATTAGTAAGCCTAATATGCAAGCTGTTTTTTTCATTTTGAAACTATTTTTTTGTAGTTAAAAGAATTACTCCTTTTTTATTGAGTTGTATATCGTTTTCCCAAGTGAAACTTTCATCTGTTATAATATTTCTTAAGGTTTTACCCTTTAAGCCCATTTCTGCAAATCTTTTTAAATCGATAGTAATTGGCGCTTCATTTTTATTAATAATATTTAAAACTACCTCATCTTCTAAAACCCTAAACAAGAAATAAGTTCCTTCAAATGGAGCAAAATGAATTGTTTTTCCTTCATGAATTGCCTTCGAATTTTTTCTATAATTTAATAATTTCTTCAAATAAGATTGCATACTTTTTTGTGCTGTATTTAAACCTTCACCTGTAAAAGCATTTACCGCGTCATCTTTAAAGCCTCCTGGGAAATCTGTGCGAATCAATCCATGATCACCAGGTTTCTTAAAGTCGTTCATTAAAATTTCTGTTCCGTAGTAAATTTGAGGAATTCTTGGTAGGGTTAAATGCATCGATAAAGCCATTTTAGTCTTTACAATGTCTCCATTAAATTGAGTATAGACTCTGCTCATGTCATGATTATCTGGAAAAACCATAATATCTTTTGGAGATGCATATTGAAAATCGTTTGCCAAACTTTCATATATTTTTACCAACCCTTTGTCCCAAGATTCTTCTTCATTAAATGCAGCTACAATATTCTGTTGCATCGAAAAATCCATTGTAGATTTTAAATTAGACTCATAACCATCTTTGTTATTTGCTCCTTGTTGCCAGTAACCAATTAATAATGGGTTGTAGCTCCACTCTTCTCCAACAATAGAAAAATTAGGGTATTCTTTCATAATAGACCCTGCCCAAACGCTCATAAATTCTTTATCTGCATAAGGATACGTGTCTTGCCTAATTCCGCTTAAACCAATAGTCTCTATCCACCAAATACTATTTTGAATGATATATTTTGCCATAAATGGATTGCGTTGATTTAAGTCTGGCATTGTAGCTACAAACCAACCATCTGCCATTCCCTTTTTATCAGCTTTAGAGGCATATATGTCTTGATTTGTTGTTCTTCTATGGTTTGAAGTAATTAAAGCGCCTTTAGTTTCAAAATTTTCTTGAAAGTTTACCCAGTCTTTAAAAGGTAAATCTTTCATCCACCAATGCTCACTACCGCAATGATTTGCTACTTGGTCCATAATTAATTTGATGCCTTTTTTACGTCCTTCATCTGCTAACTCTTTGTAATCGGCTAACGTTCCAAAACGAGGATCTATTTCATACAAATCTGTAATTGCATAACCATGATAAGATTGCTTTGGCATATCATTGGTTAATAATGGGCAAGACCAAATGGCGGTAAACCCCATTTCATTTATATACTCTAAATATTTAGTAATTCCTTTAATATCTCCTCCATGCCGCGCATAATTATCTGCTCTATTTATGTTTGTTTCCTTTAAAAAGTAAACAGATTCTGCTGTTTCATCCTCTTTAGACTTTATAGCACCCATATCATTGCTTTCATCTGCGTTTGCAAAACGATCTGGAGTAATTAAATAAATAACATCTGAACTGTCGAAACCAATATACTCTTCAGCTGGTTTCACTCTAGATTTTAACTCGTAAGTATGTGTTTTTCTTGTGCCATTTATTGCGGTAAAAACAATATCAAATTTACCAGGTAGTGTTCCTTTCTCGATAATTAAATCTAAAAATAAATAGTTTTTACTTTTTGCAGTATTCACTTTTTTAATAGAAACCCCTTTGTAAGAAATACTAGGAATTGACTTGCCTATATTCTCTTCCTTTACTAATAATTGTAGAGAGGTGTCTTTAAAGTCGATAAACCAATTTGGTGGCTCAACCCTTTCTATAGAAGTGTTTGAAACAGAAGGCTTAGAAACATTCTTTAAAGATTCTTTAGAATTACATGCTTGTAAACAAATAATTCCTACTCCTAAAAAAATGTTTCTAAAAATTTTCATATTTTTTATTTCTAAACTGTTGCTAATTTGTGCTGAAAAATGTCTGTAAATTTTCCATTTATTAAAATAGTAATTTTAGGAGCACCATCTAATTTAAAATGTGCTTCATTATGATTTACATTTACAGTAACCACTTGGTTTCTAAAATTAACTTTAAACGAATATGATTTCCACTGTTTTGGTATTTTAGGAGAAAAAGAAAGTGTATTATTTAAAACTCTCATTCCTCCAAACCCTTCTACAATACTCATCCAAGTTCCTGCCATAGAGGTAGTATGCAAGCCCTCTTCTACTTCATGATTATAGTCATCTAAATCTATTCTAGAGGTTCTTAAATAAAACTCGTAAGCCTGCTCCATTCTATTTAATTTTGCCGCTTGAATGCTATGAACGCAAGGAGAAAGAGAGCTTTCATGTACCGTAAATGGTTCATAAAAATTAAAATGACGTTCTAATTCTTCTATAGAAAAATGATCTTCAAACATATAGAAACCTTGCAAAGTATCTGCTTGCTTTATATAAGGTGAACGTAAAATACGGTCCCAACTCCATTTTTGATTGATAGGTCTTTGACTAGTATCTAAATTCGCTGCAGTAATTAATTCTTTATCTAAAAAGCCATCTTGTTGCAAAAATACTCTGTGCTTTTCTGAAAATGGAAAATACATCTTATCTGCAACTTTTTTCCAATCTTTTAATTCATCTTCAGAAAAATTTACTTTCTCTTTAATTCTTTTATAATCGGCAGTATAATCTGTTTTAACAATTGCTATATTTTCTAATGCATACTCAATACACCATTTTGCGATGTAGTTTGTATACCAATTATTGTTAATATTATTTTCATATTCATTGGGCCCTGTAACACCCAAAATCATAAATTTATTTTTATCGGATGAAAAAGTAGCTCTTTGCTGCCAAAAACGTGCAATACCAATTAAAACTTCCAATCCTTTTTCTGGTATGTAAGCATAATCATTTGTAAATCTGTTATAGTTAAAAATAGCAAAAGCGATGGCACCATTTCTATGAATTTCTTCAAAAGTAATTTCCCATTCATTATGGCATTCTTCACCATTCATTGTAACCATTGGGAACAATGCCGCACCGTTTTTAAAACCTAATTTCTCAGCATTCTCAATAGCCTTGTCTAAATGATTATATCTGTATACTAAAAGTGTTCTTGCAACAGATTGATCTTTTGTAGCCATATAGAAAGGAATACAATATGCTTCTGTATCCCAATACGTACTTCCACCATATTTTTCTCCTGTAAATCCTTTTGGACCAATATTTAAACTAGCATCTGTGCCTAAATATGTTTGATTTAATTGAAAAATATTAAAGCGAATTCCTTGTTGTGCTTTAACATCCCCTTCTATGGTAATATCAGACATGTTCCATATCTGTGCCCAAGATTTCTTTTGTATTTCTAATAATGCGTTAAAACCAAAGTTTACTGCTTTGTCTAAAATTACTTTTGCTGCAGCAACTAGTTCATCTTTAGCATGGTTTCTATCTACCACATAACCACCAAATTTGTGAATGGTAAAAGTTTTATTTTTTTGAACCTCTTGCTTATGTATTGAAGAAATAGTTTTTGGTGATTGCTTATTTTTTACAGAAGTTACTATCTCTTTATCATTTATAAAAAGTCGAGACTCCATAAATGTGCATGTATAAAAATGCGTTTTCATGGTTCTTGCTTTAATAAAAGATTGTTGGTTATTTTGTGTAACTTCTAAAATATCCCAAAATTGATCATCCCAATTAGAGTCTTCATTGGTGATTTCTGCATCTATATAAGGAATATATGTAATTTCTGCATCTGAATTTAAAGGAGTTACATTGTAATTAATAGCACCTATCTCATCCAACTCTAAACTTAAAAAACGTTTGGTATCTACTTTTATTTTGATTCCATTTTGTAAAACGGCTTTAAAACTTCTAGACAACCAACCTTCTTTCATGTTGAGTTCTCTTTTAAATTCTGAAACTTCTTTACAAGTATGTAGGTCTAATACCTCTTCATTAATTAGAACATTAATACCAATCCAATTAGGTGCATTTAGTACTTTTGCAAAATACTCTGGATATCCGTTTTTCCACCAACCAACGCGTGTTTTGTCAGGATAATAAACACCTGCAATATAACTTCCTTGAAAAGTACTTCCTGTATATTGTTCTTCAAAATTAGCACGTTGCCCCATGGCACCATTACCAATACTAAATAAACTTTCTGAAGATTTTACCCTTTGAGCATCAAACCCTTCCTCTAGGACAGACCATTCATTTGGTTTTATATAATCTTGATTCATTTTTTCTATTTTTTGAGAGTAAGAATAATTGAAAAAGAGTTTTTAAAATATCTCTTCTCGTTTTACCCACTTCCTTCTTTTTATTCTTTTATCAGCCCTTCTATAAAATCTTTACTCATTTCTGTAAAATCAGTAAAGTTAAATTGTGCTTCTCTAAGTGTTTTTTCGTTTCCAATACCAATACTTACCATTTTTGCAGCATTTGCGGCTTCAATGCCCGCAACTGCATCTTCAAAAACAATACAATCTGTAGCTTTTACTCCTAATTGTTTTGCTGCCAAAAGAAAAACTTCGGGGTCTGGCTTGGCTTTTGTTACATTATTGCCGTCTACAATAATATCGAAATAGTGTAATAAATTAACTTTTTCTAAAATAAGTCTCGCGTTTTTACTTGCAGATCCTAACGCTATTGGGATACTTCTTCCTTTTAAAAACTCTAAAACTTTAGAAACATCTGGAAGAATCTCCGAGGCATCCATATTTTTTATATACTCTAAATAATCGATATTTTTTTCAATCATCCAAGTATCAAACTGGTCTTTAGTAGCTGTTATATTTCCTATTTTTATTAAAATTTCTAAACAACGTTTTCTACTAACACCTTTAAATAATTCGTTTTGCTCTTCACTAAATTCAAATCCTAATTGATTTGCTAATTTTTGCCAAGCTAAATAATGATATTTGGCAGTGTCTACTATAACACCGTCCAAATCAAAAATAAATCCTTTTTTCATTTTCTTAAATTTCTTCTTGATAACTAATTGCATTTTTATCTGTAATTAATAAATTACAAAATCCTGCTATTACCAAGCTAATACCTGCAACAGTCATTGCATTAATAGCTTCTTCACCTAACAAACCAGACACAAAGTTAATACCGCCTAGCGCTGCTATAATTTGCGGAATTACAATAAACATGTTAAAAATACCCATAATTACTCCCATTTTATTAGGGTCTACGGCACTAGATAACATGGCATACGGCATAGATAAAATACTACCCCAAGCAAAACCTATAAGTATAAAACAGTATTTTAAATTTTCTGGTGTAGCATAATTCATTAATAAGAAACCTAGCCCTCCTAAAAGTAAAGAAAACAAGTGTACATATTTTCTATTTATATTCTTTTTAGAAGTGTAAAAAGTTAAGAGTAAAGCAAATAACATTGAAGACAACCCGTAAATACCCATCGCAGAACCTACTGAATTAGAAGACTCTTGAAATTTGGTATTTGCAGTATTAAAAGCTTCTAATTGCAGTGTGTTTGCCATATTAAAAGCCGCTTCTATTGGCGCCGGTGTATTATAAATATGCTCTGTTAAAGCTGGGTTTGCCATACTCCACATTGTGAAAAATGCAAACCAAGAAAAGAATTGAATAACACCCAATTTTTTCATTGTTGATGGCATGTTTCCTATATTATTAATAATATCTGGAAAGAAATTATTCTTCTTTGCCTTTTCTAATTCAAATGCCTTCATATCTTCTGGAGGATATTCATCTGTGGTAAAAATGGTATAAAGAATACTTACTAAAAACACAAATGCACCAATTGCAAAAGCAACCTTAACAGACATGGGTACTACACCAGATGCTGCAGCATTAGAAACACCTAGTTGAGAAACCATCCATGGCAAGTTACTTGCAATCCAGGTTCCAATACCTATAATTAAGGTTTGCACAACAAAACCATAAGATCTTTGAGATTCTGTTAATTTATCTGCAACTAAAGCTCTAAAGGGCTCCATTGAAATATTGATAGAGGCATCTAATATCCATAGAAAACCAGCTGCAACCCATAAGACAGGAGAATGAGGTACAAAAAATAAGGTAATAGAACTTAAGATAGCTCCAATTAAAAAATAAGGTTTTCTTCTTCCATATTTTACGCTCCAAGTCCTATCACTCATATAACCAATAATAGGCTGTACAAGCAGACCTGTAAGAGGTGCTGCAATCCATAATAAAGGAATCTCTTCCTTTCCTGCCCCTAAAGTTTGAAAAATTCTTGACATAAATCCGCCTTGTAAGGCGAACCCGAATTGTATTCCTAGAAATCCAAAACTCATGTTCCAGATTTGCCAGAAGCTTAATTTACGCTTTTGCATTATCGAATATTATAAATGAATATTACGATAAGTTTTTAGACTTATCAATTATTAAATTTTGTGGAATGAAATTTATTGATAAAGTCGATTAATGAAGCAAATATATGTTTATATTCTTAAATCCTTAAAAATAGTAAAAAAACTTACGACGACGGTTTCGTAGATTCTCGCAATTTTAAATTACTAGAAATTACAATTTTTTTAGGCTTATAAACCTCTGATTCATTTTCTATTCTCTCAATTAAAAGTTCTACGGCTTGTTTTCCCATAGTAAAACCGTGTTGCGCTATGGTTGTAATGGACGGTGAAGAATACTCTGATATTAGGCCATCTGTAAAACCAATTATAGAAATGTCTGCAGGTATCTTTAACCCTTTCTCTTTTGCTATTTTCATGGCAATTGCTGCATAAATTTCATTTACAGCAAATACCCCATCTATATCTTGTTTAAAAAGAACTTCTATTTGCTTCTTTATAGCTAGCTTTTCATCCACTTCTAAAATAAGACTCTCATTGGGTTTAATATAGTTTTCTATTAATGCCTTTTCATAACCTTGCCTTCTTAAAGTACCTACATTAACGTGTTTAGGTGTTGTTATTAATGCAATTTTATTTCTATCATTATCTAACAAGTGCTTTGTAGCTTTGTAACCCGCACCCACGTCATCTACAACAACTTTATCACATAAAATTTCATCAACAACTCTATCAAAAAGAACTAGTGGAATTTCTTCTGAAACCAAATCTTTAAAATGCTTAAAGTCTTTATTCATTAATGTTTCGTTAGCTATTGAGATAATTAAACCATCTACACTTCCATTAGATAAAACCTTTAAAGTTTCTACTTCTTTTTTAAAAGATTCATTAGAAAAACAAACAATAATATTATAGCCTTTTGCATTTGCCCCTTCTTCAATACCCGTAATAACAGTAGAAAAGAAATGGTGTACTATTTTGGGCAATATCACGCCAATAACCTTTGTTTTTTGGTTGCGTAATTGCAATGCTAAACTGTTAGGCTTATAGTTAAAATAATTAGCATATGCCTGTATTTTTTCTTTTGTTTCAGTACTAATTTCGTGACTATCTCGCAAAGCTTTAGAGACCGTAGAAGTACTGAATCCTAATTCTTTAGAAATTGTTTTTATGGTAATTTTTTGTTTCATTTCTTATCAAATGATAAATATTGTCAGTTATTTCTGTTAATACCTTACTATTTAGGGAAAAAGTTATGAACACGAAACCGATTTCGTGATTTTTTTTATTTTAGAAACACAGTTCTAGAGCCTATATTTACCCTGTGGAATGTAAATTTATTAGAAAGTTCAAAATCAAATCTACAGTTATTATTTAACAAATGAAACATGAAAAAAATTAAATTATTTTTAATTGGAATCCTTTTATCGGCATCCTTTGCCACATTTGCGCAGCAAACAGTAAAAGGAGTTGTAAAAGAAAAATCATCTGGTACTCCTTTACCTGGTGTAAGTATAGTGGTCAAGGGCACAACTATTGGAACTCAAACCGATTTTGATGGGAATTTTTCTATTGAAAAAATAAATACAGGTGCTGTACTTATTTTTCAATACTTGGGTTTTGCAGAAAAAGAAGTTACCATTACAAGCAACTTTAATCTTAGCGTAATGTTAGACCAATCTACAGAGCAACTAAATGAAATAGTGGTTGTAGGGTATGGTAGTGTTAGAAAGGAAGATTTAACAGGTACCACAGATTTACTAACGAGCAAAAATTTTAATAAAGGGCCTATTGTGTCTGCACAATCACTAATTAGCGGAAGAATTGCTGGTGTAAATGTAATTGCAGGTTCTGGTGCTCCGGGAGAAGGACAAACTATTAGCATTCGTGGTACAGGTTCATTATCTTTAACAAACCAACCATTATATGTTATAGATGGTATTCCTCTAGATAATGGAGGTGTTGGTGGTTCTAGAAATCCATTAAACTTTATAAACCCAAATGACATCGAAACGTTTGTGGTATTAAAAGATGCTTCATCTACTGCTATTTATGGCTCTAGAGCTGCAAATGGAGTTATTTTAATAAATACTAAAAAAGGAAAAAACAAAGAATTTAAATACAATTTTAGTTCTCAAACTACGTTTTACAGTATAAGAGACAAAGTAGATGTTTTATCTGCTGATCAATTTACTAGTTTGGTAAACACAATTGGTTCACCAAGTCAAATTGCATTACTAGGAGCTTCAAACACCAATTGGCAAGATGAAATTTACACCTCTGCAATAGGTAAAGACAACAACTTTAGTGCTCTTGGTAGCCTTTATGGGATGCCAATGAGAGCTTCTTTTGGATACTCTGAACATGATGGAATCTTAAAAGGAGATAATTTACAACGTACAACGGGGTCTATTAATATATCGCCAACCTTGCTAGATGATCATTTAAAAATAGATTTAAATGTAAAAGGAATGTATACAGAAAATACATTTGCAGATAGAGGTGCTATTGGTGGTGCTATTAGTTTTGATCCAACGCAAGCTGTAAAAGATTCAAATTCGCAATATGGCGGTTACTTTGCATGGTTAGACGCTGGTACCGGTAACCAAAATAACTTAGCGCCAACAAACCCTTTAGCTTTATTAGATTTAATTGACGATACTGCAGAAGTAAGACGTTTTGTTGGTAATGCAAAATTTGATTATAAGATACATGGTTTAGAAGATTTAACCGCAACTGTAAACTTAGGTTATGACACTTCTAATAGTCATGGTAGAAGAGTAACTTCTGCCTTAATACCAACTTCAGATGCTACATTTAACGGTTCTAAAACAAGTTTTATTCAAAACTCAGACAACAAAGTATTTGATGCTTATTTAACCTATAACAAAACATTTAATCAAGCACACAACTTAACTGCTACTGCTGGTCATGCATACCAATCGTTTGAATATGACAACTATAATTATGACAGTGAAGCAAAAGAAGACGGCAATACTTACGAATTTATTGACAAATCTAAAAACGTATTATTGTCTTATTTTGGGCGTGCAAACTACGATTATAACGGTAAGTACTATTTAACAGCAACAGTAAGAGCAGATGCTTCTTCTAAATTAAACCCAAATGATCGTTGGGGAATTTTCCCATCATTTGCAGCGGCTTGGAGTATTCATAAAGAAAGCTTCATGCAAGATTCTTTCTTTAACGAATTAAAGTTAAGAGTAGGTTATGGTGAAGTAGGAAACATTAATGGTCTTGGAGATTACCAATTTTTAACAAGATACCAAGGTAGTACAGACACGGCTAACTATCAATTTGGTAATGCATTTTACCAAACATTTAGACCAGAACCAATTAATAAAGATTTACGTTGGGAAGTAGGAAAAACTTTCAATATAGGTGTAGATTTTTCACTTCTTGATAGAAGAATTTCAGGGTATATAAATGCTTATGTAAAGCAAACAAATGACCTTATTGCAAGTGCTATTGTAGATCCTTTTACAAATTTTGGTAATAGAATTAACGCCAATATTGGTAATATGGAAAATAGAGGAATAGAATTTAATATAAATGCGTCCCCTATTAAGACTGAAAATTTTGAGTGGTCTTTAAACTACAACGTTTCTTTAAATGACAATAAGATTACAGCATTATCTACAGACCAACCTCAAGGGGGTATCTCTACAGGTGTTGGTAACAATGTGCAAGTGCATAGAGAAGGTGAAACAGCAAATAGCTTTTTTGTGTTTCAACAAGTTTATGACGTTTCAGGAGCTCCTATAGAAGGTGTATTTGTTGATAGGAATAGTGACAACATTATAAATGAAGAAGACAAATATATTAATGAAGATCCTTTTGCAGATATCTTAATGGGGCTTAACACCAATGTTAGTTACAAAAACTGGGATTTATCTGTACAATCTAGAGCAAGCTTTGGTAATTATATGTACAATGATGTAGCGGCAAATAAAGGAATTCAAGTAAATGCTACTAACAATAATATCTTAAGCAACCTACATGCAGATTATTACACAAGTGGTTTTACAGTAATAAGTGATAAGACTGCTTTAAGTGATCATTTTGTGCAAGATGCATCTTTCTTTAAAATAGATAATATATCACTTGGTTATACTTTTAATAGCGCAAATAACCAAACTTTTAAGCTGTATGGTTCAATGCAAAATGTATTAATTATAACTGACTATGATGGTTTAGATCCAGAAATTAATTTAGGTATCGATAATAATTTTTACCCAAGACCTAGATCTTTTGTTTTAGGTATAAACATTAACTTTTAATTAAAAAGAAAAAAATGAAACAAAAAATTAAATATTTAATTGTAATCATGTTATTCTCTTTAGGAGTTATATCATGTCATGAAGACTTGTATCAATCACCAATTGATCCAGATAGTTTTACAGAAGAAGATGTGTTTTCTAATGCAACAGAAGCACAAGGTGCGCTTGCTAAACTATATGCAAGTTTAGCTTTAACAGGACAACAAGGACCTGCAGGACAAGCAGATATAGCAGATATTGATGAGGGTTTTTCTCAATACTCAAGAATGTTATTTAACTTAAATGAATTAACAACAGACCACGCAGTAGTTGGTTGGGGAGACGCAGGTTTGCCAGATTTACACGGTTTATATTGGTCTGGTAGTAACGATTTTACAGAAGCAATGTATTATAGATTAGCACAAGAGGTTTCTTTTTGTAACTCATTTATAGACAATGCAGCTATCTTAACAGACACAGAAGTTGCTAGCTATATTGCAGAAGCTAGGTTCTTAAGAGCATTTACTTACTTTAATCTTATGGATTTATATGGTAATGTTCCTTTAGTAACTTCAGTAACTACAGAATTACCATCACAAGCAACTAGAACAGAGTTGTTTAATTTTATTGAATCTGAATTATTAGAAATTCAAGATTTATTAAAACCTAGTGGTGCTAATGAATATGGTAGAGTAGATAAAGTAGCCGCTTGGGCATTGTTGTCTAAGTTATACTTAAATGCTGAAGTATTAATAGGTACTCCTAAATATGCAGAAGCTGTAACGTTTTCTAACAATGTAATGTCATCTGGTTATACAATAAACAATATTGATGCCAACGGAAACGGAAGCGCATATGATGAGCTTTTCTTGGCAGATAATGACAGAAATGGTGCCCAAAGTGAATTCATTTTTGCACTAAACTTTGATGGTATGAGGTCTCAAACATATGGAGGTTCTACATTCTTAGTGCATGCTTCTATTGGCGGAAGCATGAATGCAACAGATTTTGGCGTAAACGGTGGCTGGGGAGGCTTAAGAACTACAAAAAATTTAGTAAATAAATTTAATGTAGATGTTACTGCCCTTAATAATAACTTGGGAATACTTTCTAAATGGGGATTAGTTGGAGATGCTACAGCAAATTCATGGAATGGACCAGATATGGAAATGCATGAAACTGGCAGTAATACCTTTGCCTTGTATGCAGATTTAACGAGTGGAGAAATGAAATTTAGATTCGATGAAGATTGGGGTAATAATTATGGTGATGATAACACAGACGGCTCTTTAGAAGCTGGCGGATCAAACATTCCCGTAAGTGCTCCGGGTACATATTATATTACTCTAAATTTAAACAATGCTACATATACAATAACACCGTTTGTTGGAGACAGTAGAGGTATGTTTCATAAAGATGGGCAAACGCTAGAAATAGAAGAAATTCCTTCTTTTGAAAACGGATATGCAGTAGCTAAATTTAAGAATATTGATTCTAACGGAAATCAAGGTTCAGACGCTGCTGGAGATTTTGTAGATACAGATATTCCTTTAATTAGATTGGCAGAAATTTACTTAAACTACGCAGAAGCAACTCTTAGAGGTGGTGGCGGAGATTTAGGTTTAGCTGTTACTAAAATTAACGAATTAAGAGAAAGAGCCTACGGAAATTCAAATGGAAACATATCTAGCGGAGATTTAACTTTAGAATTTGTTTTAGATGAAAGATCTCGAGAGTTATACTGGGAAGGTCAAAGAAGAACAGATTTAATAAGATATAATTATTTTACTTCAGAAACGTATTTATGGCCTTTTAAAGGAGATTCTAAAAACGGAGTTGGCGTTGATGCTTTTAGAAATTTATTTCCTTTACCAAATAATATTATAACAACCAATCCTAATTTAATTCAAAATCCTGGATACTAATAAATAAAGACATGAGAAAAATAATAAATTCATTATTCACTCTAATTGTTGTATCAATTGGTTTTACCAGTTGTGAAGATATTAGTGATAGAGTAATTTTAAATCCAAACGTAGAGATGTCAACTGAACTTATTGTTCAAGAAAGCACCCCTTTACTACTTTTAGAAGACAATCAAAGTGAAATAGCTCTAAATACAAGTTGGGCAGCACCAGATTACGGTTTTGATGCGGCACCAACCTACAAACTACTTGTAGATTTGGCTACTAACGATTTTAGTAACGCTGTAACATTAGATGTTGGAGACAATTTAGACAAAGCTTTTACCACTTTAGAATTAAATTCTATTGCATTAGGTTTAGGTGCAGAAGCAGATGTTGCTTCAGATTTAATATTAAAACTACAAGGTTTTGTTGGTGGTCAATTACTTATTAATTCGAATGCAAAAACAGTTAATGTTACTCCATACTCAAGTATTTTAGATTTAACTACAAGATGGGGTGTTGTAGGTTCTGCTGCCAATGATTGGGGAGCAACACCAGATTTACCTTTCTTTGCAACAAGTACTGCAGGTATTTTGGTTGCCTATGTTACTTTAATTGATGGTGAAATAAAATTTAGAGAAGATAGTCTGTGGACCAATAATTACGGAGATACTGGAGTAGATGGTACTTTAGATGCAGGTGGTGACAATATTGCAGTTACTGCTGGTTCTTATAAAATTTTAATGAACTTAACAGATTTAACCTATACAATAGAAAGTTTTTCAATTGGTATTGTTGGTTCTGCATTTAATGATTGGGGTGCAACCCCAGACTTTTCTCTTACTTATGATTCTTATTCAGATCAATTTAGAGGAATTGTAAAGTTATTAGATGGTGAAATGAAGTTTAGAATGAATAATGATTGGGGTACAAATTATGGAGATACTGGCGTAGATGGTGTTCTCGATTTAAACGGAGATAATATTGTTACTACAGCTGGAAGGTATATTGTTTCTGTAAACTTAAATGACTTGTCATATACTTTAGAGCCAATAGAAAATATTTGGGGTATTGTTGGTTCTGCATACAATGATTGGGGCGGAACACCTGATGCTTTATTTACAAGAGATTGGTCTCAACCTAGCGATGATATTTGGGTTCTAAATAACGTAACCCTTTTAGATGGTGAATACAAATTTAGATCTAACGAAGCTTGGGCCTTAAACTATGGGGATGATGGCGCAGATGGAACATTAGACAATGGTGGTGCAAATATTATAGCAATAGCAGGAACTTATTCTTTTGTTTTAGATTTTTCTGATGCAGCAAATCCTACGTATACAATAAACTAAGTATATAGTACACTTTTCAAAGGCTACCCTAGTAAGGTAGCCTTTTTTAATACCTTACATTATGAAAAAAATTACAACTCTATTTTTATTTATAACTTCTTTTTGTTTTAGTCAAATTACAATTACTCCAAGCTCTTTTGAAGTAACAGAGTCTATAACAATTAGTATTAATGCTGCTAGTAATGCTACAGATTGTAATGGCTTTAACAATCCTTCGAAAGTGTATTTACATTCTGGCGTTGGTTCAGATACAAATGCTTGGGGTACAAAAGTAATTGGCAACTGGGGCTTAGATGATGGTATTGGAGAAATGACATTAAACTCAACAAATAATCGTTGGGAAATTACATTTATACCAAAAACATATTATTCGTTAACAGATACACAAGCTGCTAATGTTTCCAAAATAGGAATGGTATTTAGAAATGCCGCAGGTTCTGAAGAATTGAAAGATAATGGTTGTCAAGATTTTATTTTTAATATCGGTTCTTTTCAATTAACACGAAACACACCATCAACCACAACTACGGTTTTAAACTCCGGAGAAAATTTAGTAATAAGTGCAAGCACTTCATTAATAGCAAATTTTACTTTAAAAGCAAATGGTACTATTATTAATCAGGAAACAAACTTAACAACATACACCTTCTCTCCTATTGTTAACCTAAACACAACATATGTTATAGAAGCTACTAATAATAGCAATATAAAAAGCACATCGTTTCAAGCAATTGTAAAACCAACTGTTACAGAAATGCCGGTTCCTTCAGAAATGAAAGATGGCGTAAACCTAGACTTAAATGATGCTACAAAAGCTACGCTAGTGTTGCATGCGCCAAATAAAGAGTTTATATACCTTATTGGCAATTTTAATAACTGGGAAATAAACAATAACTACCTTCTAAAAAAAGACAGTTCAAAAGATCGATTTTGGATTGAATTGTCTGAATTAATACCACAACAAAACTACACTTTTCAATATTTAATTGATGGTGAATTAAGAGTTGCAGACCCCTATTCTACAACTATTTTATCAGAATATAATGATCAATACATAAACACAGCAACATACCCAAATTTACCAGTATACCCCACAGGACAAACAAATCATGCTGTTACATTATTAAGAACTGGTGATGCCGCTTATGATTGGCAAACAACAAATTTTCAAAAACCTGCGAAAACAGATTTGGTTATTTATGAGCTTCTAATTAGAGATTTTGATGAACTTCATAGTTTTAATGCCGTAAAAGAAAGGTTAGATTATTTAGAAGAGTTAGGTATAAATGCTATAGAATTTATGCCTGTAATGGAATTTGATGGTAATGAATCTTGGGGGTATAACCCTTCATTTCACATGGCTTTAGACAAGTATTATGGCACAAAAGATGCTTTTAAAGCATTAATAGATGAATGTCATAAAAGAGGAATTGCTGTTATTATAGATGTTGCCTTTAATCACGCAAGCGGGCAAAATCCATATTACAGAATGTACAACACAGACAATGGCGGTTATGGGGGGCAAGCAACCTCAACTAGTCCGTTTTTTAACTCAGTTGCAAGACATTCTTATAGCGTTTTTAACGACTTTAACCACAGTAAACAAGCCGTACAAGACTACGTAAAAAGAATTTCTCAATATTGGATTGATGAATATAAAATTGATGGTTTTAGATGGGATTTAACAAAAGGCTTTACCCAAAACTGTGCAGATAATGAAAGCTGCACAAATGCATACCAGCAAGATAGAGTAGATATTTTAAAGACTTATGCTGACTATCAATGGGAAATAGACCCTAACTTTTATGTTATTTTTGAGCATTTAGGCACAAATACTGAAGAGACAAAATGGGTGAATTATAGACTTGCTGAAGGCAAAGGAATTATGGTTTGGGGCAATCACAACCATAATTATAACCAAGCAACAATGGGTTTTGGAAGCGAATCTGATTTTTCATGGGTTTCATATAAAAATAGAAATTGGTCTGTACCAGCTAATGTAAGTTATATGGAAAGTCATGATGAGGAACGTTTAATGCATAGAAACTTACAATACGGAAACGCTAACGGAGCTTATAATATTAAAAACACAACTACTGCCTTAAAGAGATTAGAACTTGCAGGAGCCTTCTATTTTACGATACCTGGTCCTAAAATGATATGGCAATTTGGAGAGTTAGGGTATGACATCTCTATAGATGAAAATGGCAGAGCAGGCAATAAACCCATTTTATGGAATTATTTTGACGTACCAGAAAGAAAAAATATTTATACCATTTGGTCTCAACTAATTCAGTTAAAATTAAAGTATGCTATTTTTGAAACATCAGACTTTACCTTAGATGTTTCAAATTCTAACGGATTAAAAAAGATTCATTTAACAAACGCATCTGCAACAGACATACAAAACGTTGTAGTAATTGGGAATTTCGGTGTTACAACACAAAGTATTTCTCCGTTTTTTCAACAAACGGGTACTTGGTATAATTTGTTAGATGATAATGCTACAGTAATCGTTACAAGCACAACAGCACCAATTTCGTTAGCTCCAGGAGAATTTAAAGTGTACGGTAATAACCCAGCTACACTTTCTAATATAAACCCTGAAATTGAATTTGTTAGCCCTATTAACGTTTATCCTAATCCAGCAAAGTCAAATTTTTCACTTTCTAATAAAACTTTAGAAGTTGAGCTATATGATGTAACCGGAAAACAAGTAAAAAAGTACACAAATGAAATCATTAAAACCAATCTATTTGAAGTTTCGGAATTAAATAAAGGTATTTATTTTATCCGTCTAAAAAATAAAAGCAATCAGATTGAAATAAGAAAATTAATTATTAACTAATCATATATATATATATCAATTAAAAAAATAATCTCTAGATATCTTTTTTTAAGTAAAGATATCTAGAGATTATTTTTTTAAAAACCTGATTGATTTTGTGTTATTAATTTTTAAGATATAAACCCCTATTTTTAAATTTGATATATCAATTGTTTCAATAAGACTTTCTGCCGTTATAGTTCTAATTTTCTTTCCCGAAATATCATATATTTTTATAGATGTTAAATTGTTTTTTACAGCTTTAATTATAATGATACTGTTACTTGGGTTTGGGTATATTGTAAATAATTGATTGTTTTCAGGATCAAAACTATCTATATCTAGCGTAACTGAATCAATAAAAGCATTCATTGCAACAGAAGGACTTCCATCTACATCCCAAGCTCCTTTCGAATATGAAGTGAAATCTCCATGTGCTATAGGTTCCCAGTAAAAGACACCTAAGCCTTCTGCTTGTTTTGTTTTTTCTATTATATAGGTTAGAAACTGATGTGAAATCCTTGGTTGATTTGCATTAAAACCAACTTCGACCATCATTACGTCTTTGTTGTAACGAGATTTTAAATCTAACATATTGCTATAAGTATCATCTACCATGGTTTCCCAATTATCAGCATTTGGATATAAAGACATCCCTATGATATCTATGTTACTTGTATTTAACCCGCTATTGATAAGACCATCTATATTCCATAGATATAAACCATTCTCATTGCCCCCTGCTAAATGAAGAATTGTTTGAATGGTATTGTCGAATGTTTTTACTGCATTTGAGCCTGCATTTACAAACTTGGCATAATTTGGAAAACCACCGGCTGAGGCTTTTCCAGTATCCCAGAGCATACCATCACTAGTTTCGTTGCCTACTTGCACCCATTTTGGCGTAATTCCTTTTGCAATTAATGCTGATAAAATTTCTGTAGTATGATTTGCAACTGCAGTTTCTAATTGCGTAACTGAAAAGCCAGCCCAAGCAGTAGGTTTTGTTTGTTGTCCCGGATCTGCCCACCAATCGCTGTAATGAATACAAATCATAATATCCATATTTTGAGCATTTGCGATCTCCGCTTTATTAACCAAATCATCAATATCACACCATCCATTTGCTCCAGAAACGTCTGGATTTACCCAAACTCTTAACCGCACGGCATCTAAATCATATTCTTTTAATAATGGCATTAATTCCTTTGTAAGACCATCATTATCTTTCCAAATGTAGCCATCAGCTTCCATTTCGGTCATCCAACTAATATCTGCACCTTTTGAAAGTACATATTCACTAAATACATACCCGTTTGTATTTTGTAGAATTAATGCTGGCGTATTCCAATGACCTGCCCAAGCATTATCGGTCCAACCACCACTTGCATATAAAATTGCTTTAGCTTGGTAATAATAACCTGCAGGCAAATCTGCAGAAAGCTGATGGCTACTTCCTACAAAAAATTGAACATTACCCTCTCTGTTTTCTCCAGAAGTTTGATGTTCTAAAGTAATTCCAGAAACTGAACTCACATATTGATTGTTCGCATCTAGTATTTCTAAACCTATAAAAATATGATTTCCAGACGAACCTGCTTCACTTGTATATTTATAATTGATGGTTAAATTACTCCCTACTAATTGATTTACTTCCAACGGATTTTCTCCATAAGAAATAATTTCTATAGTTTGAGCTAAAAATACATTCGTAAAAAACAGGGATACTATAAAGAGTGAAATTTTATGAATTTTAGTAATATTTTTTATCATTTGTATTATTGTCAAACACATTTATAATAGGTAAAGTATGCCCATCTTCTTTAAAAAAAATTTTATTTGAAAAGCCTTTATGTGGTGCAGTAAGCTCCTACCAAGATATTCCTTTTTCTTTGTTATTTGAAATATTTAATATGATATTATACCTATTCTAGAAATTCTTTCTATCCTTCTGGTCATTCAGAGAAAGGTCCATATTTATAGGTATACTCTGTTGGGCTTTAATTATAGGCAGTTTCTACTAAAATTATATCTTTTTTATGTCAAGGCGGTGAAACTTAAGCATTCTCTTAAATATAATAAGCCACCAAACCACCAATTATTTTACGAATAACACAGGCAATAATTTAATCCTATTTATGAAATATTAGAACCGTAAATTAATGAGGTCCTTTAACTATAAGAACACTCTAGCAAGACAATTTACTACTATAATCTATATGCTCTTTAATATTTAAAAATAACTCGTTTGATTATACCTTTTTCATTTAAAGATAACTAAAAGAATAAGAAGTTTTTTCATAATAATTTAGTTTAAACAAATATAAGAAATGTAAGTTTAACCTTCAATTAATACACTCCTAACACAAGTGTATCGCTAAGTTTAAAGCAAAAAAAAAGAGTAACCATTGCTGATTACTCTTCTTAGTAGATAACTCCATTGAAATATCGAACGTTTATGTATCTCGC